>OLIS01000149.1_pt1 | contig 51977 bp, 40 predicted proteins | sample 1601351 | NCBI WGS metagenome assembly OLIS01 (sample SAMEA2452122, study PRJEB22498) | human gut metagenome | biome: human feces; feature: human gut; material: feces | place: Australia | collected 2012
GTTTGCTGTCATAAGTTGCAACAACAAAGTTAATACCTCTGTCAATACCTACAACGTTGCAGATGTCAGAAATATTACTTTCTTCAACCTCATAGGTAACTGGTATATGCAGATAGTATTTACCATGTTTATTTACAAGTTTGGCAGTACCAAACTTATAAATCGTATGATCGAAATACTTAGACATTCCATCTGAAAAATAAGATAACTTCACACGACCATTAAGTGTATTGATTGAAAAACGGTTTTGTGTTAAGGAATAATCTCTGTTCCAAACCAGGTCGTACTGAGGCTTTTTGAACGATGGTTTAATCCACTCATTCTGATTTTCAAGAATGGTCTTATATCTGGCGATAACAGTCTTCAAAACAGACTGAGCCATCTGCGATTTAAGGTTAAACTTTTCTCGTAAAGTAGAATACAAAGCCTTATTAAGTGAAAACTGCTTTAAATCATGAGTGCGGAATACATACTCTGAAACATAATTACAGGCATTACGATAAACAGACATAGTTTCATCAAGCAAGACCTTATCTGCTTCAGCTGCGATTATTTGAATTTTGGCTGTAATATTCATCTGTTCCATAAATGCACTCCTTTCATAGATATTTCACTATATATATTATATAATATATACGTGATAATCAATCTTTTGAGGTAAACTGTGGATAATAGATACAATCGTCATAAGAGTCGAAAATACAGCCTTAAAGTACATATAGTTCTAGTAACCAAATACCGCAAACAATTACTCAAAGATTATATCGCCGATGATGTTAAACAAAAGATTTTCGATATAGCCAATACTCGTGGCTACAAAATTATTGCGATAGAAACTGACAAAGACCATATACATTTCATATTAAGTTACGATACAACAGATAGAGTCTGCAATATTGTCAAAATTACAAAGCAGGCAACAACATACCACTTATGGCAAAAGTATAGTTCGGTCTTATCAAGACAGTATTGGAAGGAAAAAACATTTTGGTCAGATGGTTATTTTGCTTGTAGCATTGGAGAAGTGTCATCAGCAACTATACAAAAATATATTGAAAGCCAGGGATAATAGATAACGATTTACGAGGCTCCTCCCACCACCTATTGGCAGTGGGTTTCCGCCTATGACAAACGAAAGGATTTATTTATGAATAGTAATTTAATTGTATCATGAGATATTTTACTTCACAATCACGACACTACATTTTCATGCATGAAAGTAATAATATTCTATATAAGATAGTCTATGCACATACTAACTAACAATATATGTGGTACATAGTCATTACGCAAAAAAATATTTGAACGCCTTTAAATAGACTTTATGAGAGCCTTACTCAAAACATTTTTTTGATGAAAGTTGTATGATGTAGTTAAGGAGGAGATGCGCTATGTCTACTACAACAAACTACTTAATCAATCTTTATAGAAGTTTAATCATTAAGCGTGATGAACTGAAGAAGCAAGTTGAAGAGAATCAAAAAGATAATTATCAAATATATGCTGATTCATATAAAGAATATTATAGTTTGATGGTTGAGTGTATCTTCCTTAAGAAAAGAATTGCCTATTGTCAGCGATGTAAGAATCATCATATCAAGATATATAAGGAAGAGTTAGAAGGCTATATGGATGCTGTGAAAGAAGATTATATGCATGAGTTAGAGGAACTAAGAACTCATAAGAAAATAGTGAAACAGCATCTAAGTGATGAAGATATGAAGCAGGCAAAGAAGATATTCAAAAGAATCATTAAAAGAATTGATCAAGACCATCCTTTATGGGAACGTGCTCTTAAATCCTATCGATATAATAACTTGAATGATTTAAAAGATATAGAAATGTTGGTGGATTATGATACCCAATCAATTAGAAAAAACTTAGATATGACCTATCTCACAACACAAATAGAAAGAATCAAAAAAGAAATAGAGTCTATTGAGAATAGAAAACCTAAAATAACAAAAGAGTATCTAGAAAAAGAAATCATAAAATACAGATTGTATAAATATAACTTAGATAAACAATATTCCTGTTATGAAAAAGTTATGCATGCATGTTAGGAGGAAGCATTTATGGATAATATGAAAGATATGATTTTAGAAGCAGTAGAAATGAATGGTATAGAGAATGTGGTTATGCCTTTAATGAATGAAATCTTTTTGTCTTTTACTGATATTGCAGGAACACGTTATGTAGATAACCAGGATGTATTTAAGAGACTAGAGAAGAATGACCCTCTTCTATTAGAAAGAGAAGCAGATAATAAATATGATAGTAATGCGATTAAGGTGCTTACAATAGATGGTGACAAGCTTGGTTATATTCCTAAGAGGGATAATAGTATTTTTACTCGACTAATGGATTCAGGTAAGATACTTCATGCAAGAGTGTATTCATGTTATAAAGAGAATTATGATCCTTGGTATGTTTCTATTAAGATCTGTATGATGGATTTTTAGTTATTCACATAATAGAAAACAGAATAAGTGGTACATAGTCATTACATGATAATATCATGAATATAGCGATTGATTCCCTCTCTTTGAGAGAAGTCATATTGTTTATGTAATGTTTGGAAATAGTTTCTTATATTTTCTTCTATAATAGGTTCATGAGAAGGAACAGTTCCTTCATAGCCTTTTCTAGCTGATATCCAAGGATCCTGTGTATGAGTGATTGTTTCTAATACTTTAGCGCTATAGAGACCATATGTATGAATAACTAAATCAATCACATGACATTCTTCTTCACTTAATGTATTCTCTAATTCTTCAAAGAGTACAAATCGATCATCATCAATAGGATTAAAACTGAACTGCTTGAATAAATGATAAACATCAGGATAGACAGGTCCATGAACCCATGCCTGTGAATGTTCTATAAATATAGGATGATCATATAATGCATAGGATGTTCCCTGAATTAAATAAAGAAATTTTTGCAACATTAGTGGTGTGACTTCATTCAATTCTTTAAATAGATATGCAATGACTTGTCTCATCTTATCTGATAATACAAATAATTCTTGTAGATTACTCACTGCTTCTTGTGATTTCTTATAAGAAGCAGGAGTAATCTTATTTTTATTTTCTTCTAATTTCTTATAGAAATAATCAGGAGAAAGTAAAGCTTTTTTCATAATATTAGAATACTCAAGAGAAGGAACCTGTCCATCTAGATATCTTTTGATAGTCACTTCACCAAAGCCAAGAACTAAAGCGAGAGGTCCTTTCCCAATATCATATATCTTTAATAGTTTGTTGATATCTTCAATAGTAATTAGATTTTCCTTTTCTCTATACTGTGAATCTATTTCTTTAATATTTAAATCAAGTAGTCCTGGTACAGATATTTCTTCATTACATTCATTACACACTGCAACAGTAATCAAGAAAGTATATTCCTTATCTTTAATAACTTTTCTGATTTCCTGTTTTTTCAATGTGTAGGTTGTTTCTTTTCTACAATTTATACAATAATCTCTTCTTATTTCATTCATAATATTTTTCTCCTTATTTAAAATAATAGTGAAGCGGATATTTCTGCTCATGAAAGGATATAATAAACACAAAATCATCTGCAATCAAATTAAATTTTATATATAAATTGATTGCCTTGTAGTCTTCACCGAATCTCTCTAATGCTTTTATTTCTTTTCCAAAAATATATAATATTTCTTTTTCGAATCCTTTATGGTTATTCTTTCTCCTTTCAGAAAAATCATCAACCGTTAAACTCAAAAGTATCTCTTTAATCCTTGCTTCACTTAAAACATAATTTTCAAATAAATTTCTATTGTCACTTCTATTTTTATTTATCTCTATACGATACTTATCTTTTTCAACAGCCACTTTCACTCTATTCAAATATTTTTCAATTTCCATTCGTGTTATTTCCAATAATATCACGCCCTCCTTTTTTGTGATACGTTTCTCTTTATTTCGTATCATCATTATACAATTCAACATCATATATAGTCAATGCAATTTAAAAATATTATTACATTGACCGAGAGTAACTATCTACCGTTATGATAACCATAGGAGAATTTTGATATGAAGAAATGAGTGGCTTATTATTCTAGAGCGGATGAGAATTACTTTGGTGACACAAAGAAATATACAAAATCAGTGATGTAAATGCTGCAAAAAAGAAAAAATAAAGTATGCAAAAAAGTAGAACGCGGTTCTACTTTTTTACATGCTTTCTACCAGATGCATCTGGAATATTTAATTCTGAACGGTATTTTGCAACTGTTCTTCTAGATATTTCAATACCCTCATCTTTTAATAGATTAGTAATTTTCTGATCACTTAAAGGCTTTTTCTTATCTTCATTATCTATAACTTCTTTGATTTTTTCTTTGATAGAATCAACAGAGTTATCTTCTGTTCCCTTTGGAATAAGATCACTCAGAAGAATAAAGCCCTTATCACAATATATATATTTATCTTTGATGGCTCTACTGATTGTAGATTCATGTACTCCAAGCAGCATTGCGAGATCTTTTTGTAGTAATGGATGACAAGATCCTTGATTCATAAAAAAGTCTTGCTGGTAATCAAATAAGAAGACCGCAATATCATATATGAGATTCTTTCTTTGGTTAAGGCATTGTTGGAGCCAAGAAACTTGTCTTAATTTGGATTCTATATATTTCTTAGTTTCTTTATTCTCATCAAGAGACAAATAGTTTGTATTAATGTTTATATCCTTATAAATCATAGGATTTAATTGAACTATACCATCCTTGATTATAATATCGGGTACAGGATAATTGACTTCAAGAGAAGAACTATAGTTACTTGCTGGACGCGGATTTAATGTAAGGATAATTTGTAGTAATTCTCTTACTTTATTTTGTGATATACCAAGTTTCTTGGAAACAGCATGGTAGTGACTTTTAGAAAGGTCTTCTAAACATTCATCTACAAGTATTTTTGTGAGATGAATATCTTTTGTTTCTTTGAGGCGCTCTAATTGAAGAAGGAGACATTCTTTTAATGTATCAGCACCAAGTCCAGGGGGATCTAGCTTGGATAATGTATCTTTAGCTTCTAAATACTCTTTTTCATCACACTTTAGATAAGTACAGATATCATTTATTGAGAGACGTAGATACCCATTATCATCTAATAATTCTACAAGAGATTCTACTAATTCTTTATTGTCTATATCCTTGTTTATCAACTGCCAATGAATAACTTCTTTTAATGTCGGTTCAGTTTTCCTAGATAAGCTATCAATATCAAATTCTTTTCCTATATCAGAAGTACTTTCTATCATATCATCAGTATCTATTAATGGATTTTCAAAAGAAATCTTCTCTATGTGGGCAAGAAGTTGTTGGACGTCCATCTGTAAGATCTGATTCTTTTCAATCTGTTTCTGATATATTTGATGTTTTTGACCTTGTTTAAGTTCAAGCTTCATCTAAGCCTATTGGCTCCTTAATAACTTTGTTCAATAATTCATACAATATAGATAATTCATAATTATCTAAATGAATACGGTATTTCTTTTCTACATCCTGGAAAACAATTTTTGAGATACGATAGAATTCTTTTTGTGATGGATTTGTAGGTTCTTCTTCATCATCCGTATCATCTGCAGTCATTAGACGTTCAAACATAAATGCGATATGCATATAGAGATTTAATCTTATATGCCCTGACATTTCCAGCTTATAATAATCTTCATAACGATGAAGGATCATTTCTACATCCTGAATAACGACTGTAGGATTGAGGAACTGTAATCGACTGACAATACCTTCAATCGTAAAGAAGCGTACAAATTCATTCTTTAATGCTTCAAATTGTTCTGGTGTGACTACACTTCTTAATGCATTCCATAGGTTTTCTTCACCATGGCCATCTAATATATCATAAACACTCAGCCAAGGTGTTGAAATACCATCATGAAGAGGAGATGTTGTGAGAATCATAAGAGTTTGATCGAAATTCTTAGATTCATTTTCATCAAGTAGATCGAGGAGTTTCTTATATTCCATAGTCACAAAATCAAGACCACAGTCTCCTAAAGTCTTCTTCATGATTTCCTGTATCTTTTCCGCAATACCAACACCGGACATGCATGAAATAATTATATTCTTATCTTTAGATAAACCTTCAAAGAACTGAACATCAAAGCTATTAATCTTTTTAGTACTTTCTACAATCTGTTCAAATGAACCATGTCCCAACATCTTTAAACCAACATCTAGGGCTATAGCTGTAGAGACATTATTAATAATCAACAAATCACCGGATAAGTTATTCTTAATTTTTGAATACATACTTCTTAATGATCCAGTATCAACAAGTAAGATAAGTCCTTTACCCTTCGCAGAGTGAAGCAAGTAATCCTGTACCTTTTCGACAGTCTGATCAAGAGTTGTATCCATAGGCATATCAATACCTTCCATAATAAAGGTACCACACGCCTGATTGACAACCTTCGCAATACTAGATGCTGTTGTATCACCATGGGCTGCAATGAGACCATTTAATTCTAATGATTCACTGATATATTCATGAATAGCTAAGGCAAACAAGAATGCAAGATTATCTTCTAGCTGCAATTCATATTTCTTTAATTCAAGGATAATTCGACTTGCAACATAGAAAGCACGAGGGCATGATTGTTCAAAATAAGCTTTAAGCTTCCATTCCTGTTCCTTATCAATATGCATCTGATTGAATGTTGTATAGAGTAAATATAATTCCTTACCACATGAATCATTCATCTTGACACCATAACGAATCAATATATCCTTACAGATCTGCATAAAGAAACGCTGTTCTGTAAAGTTGTTATGAGTAGGATGGATTTTTCTTAAAATAGCACGAAAGTTCAAATAAAGCTGGTCTATCTGCCCCCATGATGCAGTTTCTATCTTATGAAATAAATTCATGATTTCTGAATGATGTTCATCATAATATTCTTGATGAATACATTCTTTAGGTTGATTCCATGTAATAGATATTTCCATATTACGCTCAGCCTGAAATCCTGCTGTATTAACAGGTATATCTCCACCTGCATGAATGAGTTCTGCTTCAGAAATAAGAAGATTGTCTTTTTTGCCATGCTTGAAATAGGCTTCTGCACAACTGACCTGAATCAGATTTCTTAGTCTACCAATATTACCTGGGAACTTAGAGAAACACAACATTTTGACAGCCCCACTAGAAATAGTGAGGTTTTTCTTTATTTTAGATGCTTCTTCTTTATAGAATGTTTCAATGAGTTCTAGACGTTCCTGTAAAGGACGTTCTGTAATATTAGGAATCGTAATCTGTAGTGTGATTCTTCTTCTAAATGTTTCTAGTAAGACTTCTTGTGGGTTTTCTGTTGTCGCAAATATGAATCTCACATTTGAATGTCTCCATTTAGAATCACCAAGAGGTCGATATTGACCTGTATCCATAAATACAAATAGTTTTTCCTGGTTTTCAAATGATAAACGATGTACTTCATCTAAGAAAAGATAACCACCATCTGCTTCCTGTAATAATCCTGTTTTATCAGAATCAGCCCCTGTAAAGCTTCCTTTCTTATAACCAAGTAATGTAGCAGAAAGAAGTTCAGGGTTATTGGCATAGTCTGCACAGTTTAATACGACAAAAGGTGCTTTTTTATCAATACTGCCTGTTTGTAATGCATGACTATAAATAAGCTTTGCGATATAGCTTTTACCTACACCACTTTCACCAATAATAAGAATTGGAAGACCATTTGGTGGATAAGAAACAGATGCTTTACACATTTCTACTATTTTCTTATGACTTCCTGTAGCACCAATCATAGAATCAAATACTTCTGAATCTAATTCTTCTTCGACAGGTGCATTCTGTTCTTCTTTTTCTATATACCAGTAAGTCGGTCTTGTATCTGTTTTCTTTACTTTTCCCTCATCAAAAAGTTGATTTAAATAATGTGTCACAATCTGTCTGCTTAAATGAAGATTATCTGCAATTAAAGATGTAGGGATCTTTTCAGACTCATTTAAAGATTCCTTGAGTGACATATAAACCTTTTCTTTTACATCCATCATGATACCTCCTTACTCATAATTATACCTTGAAGATTTGAAGAAAACAATTTAACTCCTACACGCATGAAAAGGAAGATATGCGTATATCTTCCTGTCAGACTATCTTGGGAGTCTTGCTCTTCTATTTGGGAATTCTTTATCGAATCCTTCTTTATGATCACAATACCAATAAGCGACTGTACAAACATCATCCTGTCTTTCATATAATGAAAGATCATCGTTACCAATCTGCTGTAATGTGACTTTGATATCTTCATCAAAGGCAATTGGATCCAAAATATGGAATCTATATAAGCCATGACGTGGAAGGCTGTCATTACCAAAAGCATGAACAGCATTCAACTTACCTGTTTCAAATCTTTCTCTTGTTTTATCCTTTGTTGAATAGAATGGATAACCTAGGAATAAGTTAGAATATGGTTTAACTGAAGGTCTTCCTAATTCATCTTTCTGATGGAATGCCCAGGCACCACCAAAGTAGTCTTCTGAACCTGTTGATGATACTGTTGGATAGTCTTCATCACCATCAAGATAGAACTTAAATTCTCCTTCACCCCACCAATATCTTTCAAGTGCTGTTAAGCCAAGGTAAGTACCTACATAGTAACCTTTACCCTTTACATCATCTAAGATGACATAGTCTTTCGCAAGCTCTGTCTGACGTTCTCTACGCCAGTAAGCGTGGAAATATAAACAGTTTTCTGGAAGTGCATCGACTTCAGCATAATTGATTGTATAGAAGAAAGATGTAATATCTTTTGGATGTTCATTTGTCATTGTAATGACAGCTCTTTTTGCGAATGGCATTTCAAAATAGCTGTTCATTCCTCCAGTAGGATTAACTACGATTGGTAAAGAAGCGACATCGCATCTTTCACCAAAACCATTACAGAAGAAATCACCAATAGGAGCTTCTACTGCAGGTGTATCACTACCATCCCAATAGATTCTTAAGACAACATCTCTCATGACAAAGCTGCCTTTTTCAGTATTTTCACGGATTGTCATCCACATATGTCTAATAATACCTGGACCTTTAATATCCGCAATCACTGTTTCTTCACCCATAGGTAATTTAATGCTTCCACGGCCTTTTCTTGATGGACCTAGAGCACTTGCTTCCATACACGCTTTGCCTTTTTCACCAGTTGGGTTTTCTGGTGATACAGCTCTAGAACGTTCTCCTTTATAAGTCATGATATTACTTAGTAAATTCATAATCTTCTCCTTCCTCTACTGCATGTTGATTCACAGTAATTGAATACTTATTTTTATTGGTAATGTGAATGTGCTGATCAGTTACCTTGATATCAAATCTTGATTCGCCAATATGGAAATCCTCCCAGAAGAAGTTTCCAACAAATTCTTTAGGATGAATAGTTAGATGTTTGTTTGGTGCATCATAGTTGATTCCTAAGAATTCAGTAATGAATAAGACATAGAAGATCCCTGATGACCATCCGCATTTACCACAGCTGTTCATTCGTGTGACATCTCCAGTAGGTGCCCCTACTTTATAAGGCCACCACCACCAGCTGCCATCTAAATCAGCCAGTCTTTCTAATTCTTTAAATCTGCCGTTTTCTCCACTCCAGTTTTCTACATTATCTGCACCATTCAATATTGAAATATATCCTGGGAATGTTGCACCTGACTGGTTACCCCATTTAATCCCTCTGCTCAGTTTACTAAAAGTAGGATTCTCATCACTTGAACTAAATTGTCCATAGTGAGTTGTCCTGTCTCCTGCCTCATAGCCATAATATTTCAATAATGTAGTGTCTGATTCTTCACCATCATGCATTCTTAATGTGATAGTACCGTCATGATCCACATCAGTTAAGAACTGAAGTCCTTGATCAAGCATCTCTTTACGATAACATTCATCAGACATATATTCTTTTGTATGTGGATCAAGTGACGCAATACCTTCTAGGAAAATACGATGACCATTTGATTCTACAGTCATATATTTTTCTATATCATTCTTGATTTCATTGGCTTCATTTTCTAATTCAATCGCATATTCTTTCTCATCAAAGATTTCAAGTGCAAGTCTTGATAGGGAGCGACATGCACGATATACACAAATGTTTGATCCTGTATGATATGTGCCAAGGGAGTAGGCGTCTGAAATCCAGATACTGTGGTACAAATGTGGTTCATCTGGATTTCTAGAAGTAATGACTTCATTCAGGATTTCCTTCATCTGTTTATATAAATCTTCATTATCTAGAAAGAAATGATGATCACCAAAATAATCATAATACGCACCAGAAAGTAGAATGACTGATAATGAATTGCTTAATGAATGGAAGATGCCGCCTTCAAATTTAGTACCTGGGTATTTGATACCATATTGGGCAAACCATTTTATTGTTTTTTTACATAGGTCTGGTTCGGTCATTGTATAAGGTAAGCTAGAATAATACATATCTTTATTCCATATATGAGGAGTAACGGGGTAAGTGCCCCAATTTGAACCAAGTATTTGATCATAACTATTCATGGCAAAAGCTCCGGACGCTTGCTGATAGGCTCTTTCAATTAAGTACCCTGCCATTGGGTCATTTTCAAATTGGACTTGTCCTATGCATTGTTTATAATAAAGGCGCGTTTCTTCTAACCACTCATCAACACTTCTACTAAACAGCTTCTGTGTATCCTGATATGCATTAGGATCAGTGAAAGCAATCATGAATTCTTTTTGAGAATGAGGTGGCAAAGTAAATGAAATACTGTTATGAGACTGAGTCTCACGGCATTCTATTAATACATTTCTTGTATCAGAGTATTTCTTTTTATAAAGAGAAGGAAGTTCTAAGACTCCTTCTCCTTCTGTATCGCTTTGATTCTCAACGATAATACCATACATTAAGCTGCTTAATCTTTCTCCATCACGAGTAATAGGTGCACAAGCAATTAAGCTGACTGTTCCCCAGGTAAAATGATGAATACTTCTTGGAAAAAGATTATCTGCAAGATCAGAGATGACATCTACATTATCAGAGTTCAATTCAGTTTTATTACCGTTCCAGGTAATAGAGATAGAAAGATCATGTTCTTGAACAAAGTCTTTTCCTACCCAGACACCTGGTTTGCTTTCCATGTAGTAGTTGTGATGAAAGAAGGTAAGGTTTTTAATTGTGCCAAATTCATCAAGATTGGCTTGAACTTTTTGATTAGAAGAATCAAATGAAAATGTATCATCTGGAAGCTTATTGCGATAATAACTGATTGTGTTGTCTGTACTATAGATTCCATTCTTGATTCTTAACATATAGAATGGATTGCATTTCATTGTATTCAAAGCGACCTCCTGCGATATTTATTAACAAATACCTAATAGTGATAAAACGATTCCTAATGCAACGATACCAAAGATAATAGCGATAACGTTAACTTTCTTATTTAATAGCTTATAGCAGCCAAATGTCATTAATAATGGAACGATACCTTTAAAGATACTATCAAGAGCTGACTGAACATTCATTAATGACTGTCCCTTCATCTTGAATTCAAGAATTGTCTTAAATACAACTGTCTGGCTAGTCATGGCACCAACCATAATTAAACCAACAATTCCAGCTGCTTTTGTAAGGATTTCAATCATGCCGTTTGCATATAATTTCTCAATATACTTAGCTCCTAAAGAATATCCTAAACATGCACCATAGTATCTGCATAGGAAGTTTGGTACGTTGAATAATACTAAGAAGATAATTGGAGCAAGGATGTTACCTGCATTAGCAAAACCAATAGCAAGACCTGCACATACAACTCTCCATACACCCCAGAATAATGAATCACCAATACCAGCTAATGGACCCATTAAACTTGTTTTAATAGAACCAATTGCATTGGCATCAAAGTCTGGTTTTTCACTGTTTTCTTTTTCCATTGAACCAGCAATACCCATAACAAATGATGCAAGAGGTACTGTAGTACTGAAGTAAGAGACATGTCTTGCAAGAGCTTCACGTCTTTTCTTTTCATCATTCTTATAGAAATGGTTGATGAATGGAATCATAGCATAACAGAAACCTGCACCACCCATAGTAACTGGGTTAACAGATGCATACATAGCACCTGATCTCCAGAACATCTTTCTGATTAATTTCTTTTCTTCTTTATCAATGTTGTTCATTAGTTTCATGCGAAAAAGTCCTCCTCTTCACTGTCATTAGCTGATGCACTTGCAACAGCTGGTTTAGCCATCATATCTTTTAACTGCATATCACGCTGTGCTGTTACTAGTGCGATAACAACACCTAATACTGCGATTGCGATTAATGGTAATTTTAAATAAGCCACTGCAACAAATCCTAAAATGTAGTAAACACCTGTTTTCTTATCCCATAACATCTGCATTAACATAGCCATACCTACAGCAGGAAGCATGTTACCTGCAACTGTTAAACCATTCATGATTACCTTAGGGATTGACTGTAAGATTGACTGTACAACATCAGATCCTAACCATACAGCAAAGAATGGAATTAAAGCATATAAACCATAATGTAATGCCCATAAACCAAAGTGAAGGGCTGTGATTGATTTGTCTTTACCTTCTAAAGCTAACTGTTCGAATTTTGGTGCGAATGGACCAATAACGAATGAGAAAATAAAGTTCATGAACTGAAGACCTAATACAGCAAGTGGGAATACGATTGGAATAATAGTACCAACATTTCCACCCATCTGGATTGTGAATGCTGTAGCAAGACCTGCAGCTAGAGCTGGTTCAGCAGTACTTGAGATACCTACATTGACAACTCCCATAAAGATTGATTCTAATGATGCCCCAACTAATAAACCTGTCTGAACATCTCCTAGCAATAAACCAGTAAGAGGTGCAACAACGATTGGTCTACTTAACATGACCATACCGAATAATTCGTGTCCTCCAACGCCTACGAATACTGCCAATGCGACGAAAAATGCGTTTAACATAATAACTCTCTCCTATCTCTTATAAATTTTTTAATACGTTTGTAGCAAGCTTCTTTTCCATTGAAGGTGTACCCTGGAAGAATGTATTTGGATATAATTCAACTAATTCTTTTAATGCGTCTAATTCTTCCTTAGTAAGCATAACTTCCTTAGTTAAAGTAATTTTTTCTCCTGAAGTCATCTTTCCAGCGTTACCTAAGTTAACTAATTCAATATTCTTGTATTTCTTACATAAAGTAACAGCATCACGTACTGTAGGTACAAGAACCATTAAGCGCATCTTTTCTGATCTAGGATCATCCAAGATAGATGAAACGCCTTCTACTGATTTGATAATACATTTGATACCTTCTGGTACCGCCATCTTTAATGACATTTTCTGTAATTCATTAGATGCTGCTTCATCACTTGCAACAACTAAGCCATTAAGCTTAAGTTCCTTTGTCCAAGTCATAGCAACCTGTCCATGAATTAATCTTTCGTCTACTCTTAAACAAACAATCATTTTCTTATCCTCTCTTTCTTATAGAAGAAAATCGTCATCGTTTTCTTCAGTGTTATTTTTTTCAATTTCTACTAAACATAACTGTTCTCTAGCTTCTTCAATCTTAGCCTTCAAGAAATCATTTGTAAGCTTTTCTGGAGTCATAGTAACTTCAATAAGAACAGCTAAATTAAATCCTGATACCAAGAAAGTGTTTTCCCTTAAACAGTATGGAATCATCTTCTGATTGACACTTCCACCCTTAATATCAGTGAAAATGACTACTTCATCTTCCTGTGGAATCTTTGCGAAATATTCTTCAATCTGTTCGTTGATAGGTTTCTGACCATCCACATAAGCTGTAATATAGTCAACGTTATCTACATTACCGATTAAGAATTCCATTGTTGATCTTGCACCTGAAGCAAGCAAGCCATGTGTGGCTATTAAAATATGTCTCATTTTCATATCCCCCTTACGCTTATATAAGTTGCAATTGTTATGCCAACTTTCAAGTTTTCTGTTTTATATTTTCTCCTTTCTTTTTCTTTTCACTTATATATACTGCAATTGACGTGCCAACTTTTAGTATGTATTTATTAATTCTTTTATTTCTTTTTCTTCTGGCATTACTCTTAATGCACCCTTCTTAGTTGTAATTAAAGAAGCCGCTGCATTCGCAAACTGTAGCATTTCTTTTAAATTCTCTTCAGTCATATTGTCTAATCCATTTTTAAGTACTGCATGAAGTGCACAGGCTCCAAATGTATCACCTGCACCTGTCGTTTCAATCGTATCCTTATTTAAATAAGGCTCCATAAATACTTTTAAATCACCATAGTAAGCAATACTACCATTTGGACCAAGTGTGACATTGATGAGTTTTGCATGTGTTCTTTGTCTAATGATTTCAATACCTTTATCATAATCATTCGTACCAGTAAGCCATTCAATTTCATTATCTGCAATCTTTAAGATATCGCACTGTTCAATACCATACCAGATCTGCTTTGCAGCTAATTCTTCACTTTCCCATAAAGGTGGTCTTAAGTTAGGGTCAAAAGAAATAATCTTGTTTTTCTTTTTCGCATAATCAATCATCGCATAAGTAGCAGATCTTACTGGCTCGTCCGTCATAGACAGAGAACCAAAGTGGAAGATACGACAGTTATCAATTAATTCATAATTCACTTCGTCTTCCCTAAGCATCATATCTGCTCCTGGCTTTCTATAGAAAGAAAAGCTGCGGTCACCCGTTTCATCATTATCTACAAAAGCAAGCGTTGTCTTAGCATTAGGATCAAGAATAAGTCCAGCTGCATCAATCTTCTGTTCTGAGATTGTATTCTTTAATAGTTTACCAAACTCATCATCTCCTACTTTACCAATAAAAGCAGTTTTATAACCTAATTTTCCAAGCATAGCAAGTACATTACATGGTGCACCTCCTGGATTGGCTTCATAGATACGGTTATTCTGTTCACTTAAACCATTTCTAGTGAAGTCTATTAATAGTTCACCTGTTGCTGTTACATCGTACATAGAATACCTCCATTCTTTATTCACTTATATATGTTGCAATCCATATGCCAAGTTTGAGATATAAATAAAAATCTCATAGTTTTTTTACTATGAGATCAACTAAAATAAAAAAAGTGACGCAACGCAGGCGCTGCATCACATAAAACAAGATGTTTTTGTTCCTGTATGTATTATAGGCTATTTTTAAATAAATAGTCAACAATATTTTTAATAGCTATTTTTCAAAACAAAAGAGTTTATCCTTGTTATTCTTATCATTTTCCAAGATAAAAACGTATTTTTCGTTTTTATTTTGAGAATTTGCTTTAATATAACCATTTTGCTCAATTTATTAACGTATTTTCTATTTTTAAAAAAAGATGGTGCAAGTTTGCAACCATCTTCTCTGTATTATTTATTTTCGTTTTTAGAACTTAATGTATCTATCTTCTTAATAAATGGGAAATAAACAACGAATGAAATGATAATCATCACTAACTGCCATAACGCAACTTTCCATCCTCCAATTAAGAAACCTGAGATAATTGGTGGAGTTGTCCAAGGAACCATAACACCACTAAATAAAGGTAGAATGCCAAAATACATAAGTAGATAACTACTGATACCAATAATCAATGGAACAAGAACAAATGGTACAAGTAAGTAAATATTTAATACAATTGGTGTACCAAAGATAATTGGTTCATTGATATTAAAGATGTTAGGGACAATTGATAATTTACCTAAGCTACGTAGTGATTCTGATTTTGCGAAGAATGTAATATAAATGACTAATCCAATCACAATACCAGCACCAGACATACATAAGAAGTTATCCCAGAACTGCTGAGTAAAGATATGACCACCATTCTGAACAGTTAAGGCTACACCAGAATCTAGAATCTTCTGGTTAGCTGCCATGTTAGCCTGTAGGATTGGTGAAAGAATACCACCACAGATAGAACCACCATGAACACCAGTCCACCATAATAATGACATCATAACTGTCATAATTACTACACCAGCAAATGAATCAGTCACACCCTGTAAAGGAATCTGAATAGCTGAATAGATCAATTCAGCAAATGTAGTTTTAAACACAAAATGACATACTGCATAGATAATAGCACAAATAATAGTAATAATACCTGTTGGTAATAATGATGAGAAAGAATCTGCGACTCCTGGAGGAACACCTTCAGGCATTTTTACACGGATATCTTTTCTAATACATAATGAATATATGTACCCTACTAAGAATCCAATTAGGATGGCACATATCATTCCCTGTCCTGCTGTCCAGTCCTTAGAAATAACACCAGTTACTGCTTCACCGTTTTCTAACACTTTAGAAGAAGGTGTAAGTAACACAAATGCAGCTAAACCAGTTAAAGCACCATTGACTGCAGTTGAGATTTTATCATTCTTAAGATAAGAATAAGTGATACCTACTACTGTAAACAAAGCCATTAATGAGAATGTAGATGAATAAACCTGTGAACAGATATCTGCTAAACCACATTCTGCAACTAATGTATTTAATGATTTAATGGGTAGATTCGCAATTAATAAGAATAAGGAACCAATCATCAAGAATGGTAATGAGAACATCATGCCATCTTTTAATGCTTTAATAACTTTTGTATTTGTGAATTTTGAAATATATACCACAACTTTTTCGTTTATGAATTTTTCCATATTATTATCTCCTATAACTTCTCACCATTAGATGAAATAACTTGTTTATACCATTCAAAGGATGCTTTCTTATATCTGTTTCCAGTACCTTTTGCCTGATCATCTAAGTCTACGTAAATGAAGCCATATCTTTTTGCAAGTTCTCCTGTTGAGGCACTTACAATATCAATAGCGGCCCATGGTGTATAACCTAAAACTTCTACACCATCAAGGTCTATTGCTTTTTTCATTTCACTAATATGATTTCTTAGATAATCAATACGGTAATCATCATTGATCATTCCATTTTCTAATTTGTCATAAGCACCAAAACCATTTTCCACAATAAACATCGGTTTCTGGTATCTTTCATATACTTCGTTTAAGATATTTCTTAATCCTGTTGGATCTATAGCCCATCCCCAATCACTCTTCTTTAATAAAGGATTCTGAACTTCTACAAAGTTGTTTTCAGCATCATATTGCGCAATTGTTGATTTATAATAACTAAATCCAATATAGTCTACTTTACCTTTCTTTAGGTCAACAAGATCTTCATCAGTGATATCTAAATGAATATGATTTCTTTCCCAATGTTTTAATGTATAAGCAGGATAATAGCCTCTTACATGAACATCACTAAAGAAGTAACGTTTATCCATTGCTTTAATACCCGCAAAGATATCTTTTGGATCACATGATGCAGGATAAATAGGACCAAAATGAAGCATACATCCTACCTGCATTTCTGGATTGATTTCTTTTGCTCTTTGTACTGCTTTTGCACTTGCAACAAACTGATAATGAGAGATTTGATACATTGTCTTTTCTACATCTTCATCTTCTCTATATAGTACACCAGCACCAGTCCACGCATTAAAAGGATTATCAGTATCAATAAGGTTATTGATTTCATTAAAAGTCATCCAGTATTTCACTTTATTCTTATATCTTTCAAAGCAAGTAATTGCATATTTCTCAAAGAACTCAATAAGCTTTCTATTACGCCATCCATCATATTCTTTCGCAAGATAGAGAGGCATTTCGAAGTGTGATAAAGTCACTACAGGTTCAATACCATACTTTAAACATTCGTCAAATACATCGTCATAATACTTTAAACCTTCTTCATTAGGTTCTAACTCATCACCATGAGGATAAATACGAGGCCATGCAATACTTAAACGAAAACATTTAAAGCCCATTTCTGCAAATAGTTTAATATCCTCCTTATAATGATGATAAAAATCAATACCAAAATGGTTTGGATAATAGTTATCCTTCTTTATTTCAAACGAGATTTCTCGAGGGTGATTTACATCTCCAGAAGACATGACGTCAGTCACACTTAAACCTTTGTTTCCTTCGTTATAACCACCTTCATACTGATTGGCAGCCACTGCGCCACCCCATAGAAAGTCTTTGTTCATAATTATTCTCCCAGTTTGAATTTATCAACTGTCTTTGTTGTCCCCTCTAGATAAGAATAATTACTTATAAGTTTCAATGAAGCAAATACATCAAATATATACTGTAAAGAAGAAATATAAACCGCATTAGATAACTCAATAGTATTTCGTGTTGCCATAATTACTATTGTTTCATCACAATACTTGCATATATCTCTTTTCTTATGATCGCATATCACAATAGATCTAGCATGTGATTCACTGATATCTTCAGCCATCTTCAACATCTCTTTATTCTGTCCTGTATGAGTTAAGAATATACAGAGTGTGTCATCTGGATTTCTTTGTTTCAAGTATTGAACATGCATTGGGTTTAAACTGTCATAAGCCTTTGATATAATCCCTACTTCTTCAAAGTTCAGACTATAGACCTGTGCTAATGCAAAATTAATACCTGTTCCATATATCTCAATATATTTGCAGTTTTGAATAAGTTGATAAATTCTTTCCAACGTTTGTTTGTCTAATAAACTTTTTGTATATTCAATTGATCTTCTGTGTAGAATTTCAATTTTATTTAAAGCATCTTTAATTGAACTATCACTAGAAAATGGTTCAATTTCTAAATCACTCTTTAATTCAAGTAAATGAGAATATTCAGCAGCATATTGATACTTAAAGTCTTTATAGCCTTTAAAACCTAACTTCTTACATAATCGTGATACTGTTGCTGTACTTGTATAGCTTAATTGTGCTAATTCATTAATATTCTTTTGTAAAATATCATCTGGATTATCTAATATATAATCCACTAGATATTTCTCTTGAATCGTTAAATGATCCAATGCTTTTATTTTATCGATAATCATTATTATTCCTCTTTTCACCGGTTAAAAGATCCATAACAACTATCTCCTTATCTAGAAGACAGTTCCATCTTAGTGTACACTACGTGTCAAGTCAACAAAATGTATGCGATTCCATTTTAATAGAAAAAAGCTTACAACTACATAATTATTTAAGTAATAATGCTGAAAATAATTATCAAAAAAAGGAGGATCACTCCTCCTTGCAACACTTTCCCATTACTACTTATTACATTCTTATACCATTCAAATGACTTCTTCTTAATTCTTCTCATATCCTTTAAGTCATCATTATCTCTATTCACATAAACAAAACCATATCTCTTCTTCATCTGTGCACGACTGCTTAATATATCAATAGGATCCAAAGATAAGTATCCTCTACAATCTACACCTTCTTCTACAGCTTTCTTCATCTCTTCAATATGTTTTCTCATATAATCAATACGATAATCATCATTAATAACACCATCTACTAATAGATCATCATAGCCATAACCATTCTCTACAATATAGATAGGCATTTCATATCTATCATAAAGTTGTCGTGAACTACCCCAACTTACGCTTCGCTTAGAAGTCAGGGCTTCTTGCTTCAACCACCACTGCCTGGCTAGCGACCTTATGGTACTGCCCGGACTAAATGATGTCTACAAGCGTTATATTCGGCTAATTCCTAGCCTATATGTTTTATACTGATTTCAGTATACATAAACCTTCAAGCTTTATATTGATGGCTGCATTCTGATCTCTGCTCATTGTAAAACCACAGTCACAGCTCATCGTTCTGATGTGCAGATCCTTCATCTCACTGTGAAACTTGCCACAGCAGTAACAGATCTGACTTGATGGAAACCACTTATCTACCCTGATAAGATCTTATTTTATTCTATTAAGGACATACTTGAATTTCAAGGAACTAACTCTTGAAAAGAAAAGCTATGGAAATGGTATACCTTCATCTTCATCACCAGGTAATTCAAACTGTGAACTTTCTCTTTTGATTCTATGGTATTCTTTAATGACTAGATCAATAAATTCATAATCTTCTAATAATTCATAATGTTCAATGAGTTCATCTAGCTGTAAACTCGTTTTCAAATCATTCGGTCCATATAATCTCATACATGATTCATAAGCCATCTTAGAATATCTCACTGCCTGTTCATAGTTATTCATCTGCAATCAGACTTAAAATTGTAATACTTACATAATCCTCTCCCTTTAATCCTACTCTTTCCTTATAATCATCTAATAGTTCTTCAATTGTTTTCTTTTTTCATATCTATTTACCTCTCTTTACCTATAATATATTTCTCTCTCATTTTTTCCTTTATTTGTACTATAATATTAACAGGGGGTGAGGTATATGAATCCAATACTACTAAGAAATGATGGACCTATAGAAAATGATATCAAGCCTTACTGTTTAGATGGTAAAGATATAAAGACGGCTTTGGAAGATATCAAGAATAGTCTTCTTTTTTTATCTGACAAAATCGAAGGTGAAGAGGAAGTAAAAGTGATAGAATTACTCACCAATCTTATTTATTTAAGAAACAGCATATCACCAAAGTTTGTGAAATGTACTAAATCAGAGTTAGACAAGTTATATAAGAATTATAAAGTAGAAGTAATCTCTGAAGATTGTTTTTCTAAAGTGAGTTCTAATAGAGATTTTTTAAAAGAAATAAATGATCGTACTGATTATATTTTCTTCAATAAGAAACGTAAACTTACTACTCGTATAAAAGTTTTTGATGAGGAGAAGTCTATTCAAAAACAACGTGACTACGAAAAGGAAGTAGATGTAATATTAGATCCAGATAAGGTCTATTCTCCTATTGATATGAATAATCGAGTCAATGAACTCAGTTATCAAGAGTTCTTAAGAAAAAATATTATCTATAAATTAAATAGAGTGCCTCTTGATCGTATGTTAAGTTTGAAAAAAGATAATGATATGTTTGCTGATTGTCCTTACTTTTATGATATTGATGTATCCAATATGTTCCGTAGAAAGCACAAAACATCAGGATATTATAGTGTATTCAATGAATATCATAATAGAATCAATAATATGTTAGATCAGCAAAAAGATGACAAGTATATCCTTGATCAAGACTCTTTATTACGTAAGAAACAATATAATGGTTATGTTGTATTTAAAAGTGATGATAAGATGACTGCTAAGGATAAGGCTTCTTTATTCTATGATATCTGTTCTGAAATCGATCATATCTTAAAGGGTGTCCTGTATACTTATAAGTTAAGTGAAAGTTTACTTTATAATGATGATACAATTGTGGATGAAGAAAATATTTCTGTTGAGTTCTTTAAGAAGTTCAACTATTTTACTACTATGTATGATTGGGAAGAATTCAAGGATATTGAGAATAAGCCTAAGAAAGTGGATATTTTGAATGCATTCCTTTATTCTTATATGCTTGCATGTAAAATAAATAAAAAAAATCAAAAAGAGAATAAAGCAATGAAACAAAAACATAGTGTAGAACCTTCTAAGACCAAATCTCCTGAGTTAAAGAGATTAGATCCTGGTTCTAAGATGTATGATAAGTATAATTGTGAGTTTATCCGTGAACTTGCAGAATATTTTGAAACGAACCATGAATTAAATAGAACTGATTTGATTATAAAGTTTTCAATGTTGTATACGATTCCTATTATTAATAGTTATAATGATGAACTCAATGATTTGGAAACTGAGGAACTGACTGCTTCAATATCAGAATCTCAAAGAATGACAACAAGAAATATGAAACAATTAAAAACGATTGTAAAACAGTTAAGAAAGCAGTTGATCAGATTAGGTTATATTTATTTTACTTTCTTCCGTTTTATAGATAGTAAGAATTATAGAGAATACGATATTGGTTTTACTAACTTTCTAGAATATATCAACTTCAACATAGAATGTGATGAACCAAAGAAGTGGTATCTGTTGATTATGGGCTTCTATAAGGACTATACAGAAGAACATAAGGATTTGATTGGATCATTCTTTAAAATGCCTGTTCTACACAGCATATTAGAGTCCTATTTTGATTTATGTGAGAAGCTTTATTTGATTTGTGATTCTATGAATGAGAATCCTTTTAATACAATCATGTTGTCAAAGAATGGTACAACCATCTATGATTATAAAAAGAAAGATTGGATGGGAGGATTCCAAGATCTATTAAGTAGAAATATAGATGAGATTCTTAATAAGAAAGGTGATGAGTCATATGAGCGCTGATTTAGAGATGGTTAAAACATATATTAAGTACTTAAAATCTTTTTGTCCAACACCTGAAGAAAGAGAGTTTCTAGAGAAACATAAGAAGGATATTCTAGAAAATGATTATTATCATGCTTTGGTGAATGAGTCTATTAGAAAGAACAATTATAATGAAGAGTATTATAAGAAGAAAGAACAATTCAAGGGTAATGAGATTGTTGAATCACTTACAGAAATGATTGGTTCTTTTGTGATTGATGGATTAAACAACATTAAAGATATCAAGAATAATATGGATGCTTCACTACAGTTGAATCAATTGTCTCTTTGTGGATCTAGAGGAAGTAATGATACAGATGATCATACTATTTATTTAGAGTATTATCCTGAAATGAATGCATTGAATATCTTATCTCCAGAAGAACTTAACATTATTGTGAGAGTGAATGATAAAGAATTGGTTGTAGAATATATTGATTTTGATACACAAACAAATAGATATTCTTATATGGTAGAGAATATTCATAAGAATGTTAAGATAACAATCGATATCCAGAATAACTAAGGGCAGGCAGCTGCCCTTTTATTGTGTTCTTAAATGAGAACACAATTACGTATTTTTGCATCAGCGTTCTCAATTTTGAACATTATTGTATATTCTTACACAAGTGTTCTCAAATTTGAACATAAATTGAATTAATTAAGATAATATGATATAATCTAATCAGAATAGAGGTGAACAACATGATTGAAAGAAAAGAATACTTAAAACAGTTATTATCCTGGAAAGATCAAAGTATTATAAAAGTACTTACCGGAATTAGACGTTGTGGAAAAAGTACAATTTTAAAATTGTATCAAGAATATTTGTTAAATAATGGGATTGATCCATCACAAATTATTTCTATTAACTTTGAAGAACTTGAGTATGAAGATCTACAGGATTATAAAAAACTCTACCAATACATTAAAGATAGATTAGTAGAGAATAAGATGACGTATATTTTTCTAGATGAAATACAAAACGTTCCTTCTTATGAAAAGGTTGTAGATAGCCTTCACGTAAAAGAGAATATAGATATCTACATTACAGGTTCTAATTCATATATATTTTCTGGCCAGTTAGCTACTTATTTAAGTGGTCGATATATTGAAATACCTATTCTCCCTTTATCATTTAAAGAAGTTTATAATCCACAAACAGATAAAGAAGAAGCTTTTCAAAAGTATATAAAAACAGGTGGTTTTCCTTATATTAATCAAATACAATTACAGAATGAACAAATTGATATGTATCTAGAAGGAATCTACAATACTGTGATTGTAAAGGATATTGAAGAAAGAATTAATAGAAAAAATTCAAAGAGTGTAACTGATATTGCGTTACTTAAAGCTATATCCAAATATTTATCAAGTGTTGTTGGAAGTCCTGTTTCTATACGTAGTATTACTAATTATTTCAAGTCTAATGAAAGAAAGACTTCTCCTAATACTATCAGTAATTATATTGAAGCATTGTGTGAATCTTACCTTTATTATCCAGTAGAGGTCATGGATATTTCAGGCAAAGAAGTCTTAAAGTCAAATAAGAAATACTATATTGTAGATCCAGGAATTCGTAATTATATTCTTCCAAAGCAATTCTATGATTTGGGATTCACAATTGAAAATATTGTGTATCTAGAATTACTTAGAAGAAGATATAATGTGAATATCGGACGAAGTGGTCGTACAGAAGTCGATTTTATCGCAAAAAGAAATGATGTATATACTTATATACAAGTCACTGCATCACTTGTAGACGAAAATACATTCAATAGAGAAATTCGTCCTTTGAAACAAATTGAGGATAATTATGAAAAAATCATCCTTACTTTAGATAGATATACGTTAGGAAACTATGAAGGTATCAAAGTGATCAATATAGTTGATTGGTTATTAGAAGAATAGGCTGTAGCAACGAGGTTTGCGACAGCCTATTTTTTAGGCGCCAAATTATATGGTGTAGCTGAAAATATCGATTAAATCATATTGAGATCTTTATATCTAATCAGTTTTAAGCGCCTTATTATTTAATGTCCTTGAGATGGGATCTCACATTAAATAGTAGATAGCCTTCTTAGATCAAATATAAAGAAAAAGAGCTGTAACGCTCAAGGTAGTAGTAAGTACTGTCTATTCGTTGCAGCCCCTTTATAGTAATTAAAATAAGCTTATCCAATGATAATTTTTATTGTATAGAAGTGTATCTCTATAAGCAGATGTATTTATTCAACGTTTTTTCACTATTTATATTTTTATTATCTATTGATTAATATCAAGGCTGATACTTTCTAAAATCAAACGGATCTTCTCGCTCAAAAATCTGAGCCCATCTTGCAGATATAAATCTAGCATATTTGAAGTCTTCTAGTCCATAATCACCAGATGAATAAGCATCATTGCATTCTACTACTATTGTTTTATGATCACTTGTCACACCAATATCAATAATGCAGGCTGCTGGTCTTTCTTCCCATGTTCTAAAATCCTTCATAATCTGATCAATGACATGTGGATCATATGTATAATGATAATCCCCTCTATATGGCTTTATATCATAAATTTCATCATAATAAATAAAACATCGCCATTCTCTTCTAATATCTATTGCTTCACTGCATATGACTTCATAGTTTTCTTCACAATTACCACATCCAACTAAATCTTTGATACTCTTTATGACTTTTCCTGTAAATACTTTTGACTTAACCGGTTTAACAAACCATCCAGCAGACCATTTTTCCACATGAGAAGAAATAGAATCAATCGTATCATACCAAATCTTTCGTCCTAAATACTTCTTTAAGCATTCAGGATAATCATCAACATGAACATCATCATACCCAAACTTTCTAAATATTTCTTCACATTGATAAATATAATCAACTACTATATCTTCTTTTGTAACGACATCGTATATATCATCTAATACTTCATAGGGTATGATTTCACAACCTAATTCACTAAAGCCATATATCGCTTTTGTAAATGTTTCACTTTTCCCAATAACTAATCCAGAATTAGAATTCTTATTACATTTCACATAAACCTTCATATGTTTCACCTACTTCTTGTTGTTCAAATATTTATAGAGTATTTTATAATACGTTTCATAATCAAGAGAATATGGCAAGCCTGAAACTCCATCTCACATTTATTATACTCTATATTTTATTATTATGTATTGAGTTAGACTTCTATGACACCTTTAATTAGGGGTTAAGATAAATTATTGTAAAGTATATGAATGATATTTTCCGAGTATTTCTTTTTCAGTATTATAAGCTCTTAGAAATAATTCTATAGCTTGATGATGATCTCCAGCATGAGCATAATAAGCAGCAAGATTGTTTAATCTTGCCAACGTGTCTTGGTGATGTAAGCCAAGTATTTGTTCTGATATTTCATATACCTGTAGACCACACTGTATGGCTTGATTGCAGTCCCCTAATTTATCATAATAATCAGATAAATCATCTAATGTGCTTAATGTATCGGAGTGATTTTCTCCTAAGGTTTCTTTATAGAAAGCATATAGTTGTTGAGTTAAATATACTGCAAGATCATAGTCATTAGAATCGACTGCATCTTGGATGGTTTTTAAGAGTGTATCTACTTTAATCATAGTAAAACCTCCTTAGTTCATCTTGTAAAGGACGAAGAGAAAAAATAGCAACAACTAAAAAAGAGATAGCATTTTTCATGCTATCTCTCAAGAGGTAGAATTTTATGATCTTCTTTTTCTCTTAAGTAACATTGCACCTGCAACTGTCATCATAGAAATCCAGCTTGCAATTGATGTAGCATCGCCTGTCTTAGCAGGTTTCTTATCGTTAGTTGGATCTTTTGGAGTTTCCTTATCAGATTCATTTAATCCTTCTACTTTTACGATGAAGTCTGCTGAGAATGATTTTCCTTCGGCATCTGTTACTGAGATTGTAACAAGTACATCTGTATCCTTCTTAGGTGTAGTGACTTTACCATTTAATGCGATGATATCTTCAGGACTTACCTGAGTAATCTTGATGTTGTAACCTTCTGGAACCTTAGGAAGAACAAGTTCTTTTTCGTCCTTCTTAATCACTGATGGTACTTTATTACCAGCAATGATTGCATCTAAGATATCTTTTGATGAAGGTGCTGTTGGTGTTACTTCTACTTTCTTAAAGTTTGCTTTAAGTGTAGTATTTGCGTTTACTTCAAATGTATATGGGTTAGAAGTACTTACTACTTTTCCATCTGCATCTGTCCAGTTTACAAATTCATAACCTTCATGAGCTGAAGCTGTTAATGTAGCTTTTGTACCTTCTTCATAAGTACCATCAGCCTTGTCCATAGAAATAGTTCCCATGTTCTTATCAGTTTCTACAATAACTGTATATGTCTTAGCAGGTGCTTTTTCAACAGTGACCTTGATTATAGCCTTTAATCCATCTGGATTTACTAAACCTTCTGGTAATGTGAATGTACCTTCTAATACATATGTCTTGCATTCATCTGCATTATAAGCATTCTTATTCCAAGTAACATCTACTTCTTCTGTTTCATTATTTCCAAATGTAACAGTAATCTTTTCTGGTAGATTTAACTTATCAAATGAAGTACCCTGTAGAACAGTCAAATCATCTAACTTCTGAATACTTGTAATCTTAACATCTGCTTCAGCAGATTTTTCAAACTTTGCAATTAAAGATGTATTACCCTTTACATTGAATGTGTATTCTGCTTTATCAGATACTTTTTCACCGTTAGGACGATACCATCCCTTAAATACATATCCTCTATGAGGTGTTGCAGTAACAGTCACAGATTTACCTGCTGCAACTTCCTGACCACCACTTACTTTTCCACCTTTTTCTGCTTCTACATAAACAGTATAAGTATTATTAGTTACTTCTTTATTCGCAATATTGAATTCAGAGATAGCTACCCAGCCATCATTTGACTGAGAAGCGACAAACTTGAATCCATATACATTCTGTGTATCAAAAGTAAATGTTTTTTCTGACTTGTTAGCATCAAATGTTTGATCTTTAGCTACTTCTACCCATTCTCCGTCCTTTTCAGTCTGGATATAAAGTGATGCTTTAGTCACCTGACCACTGTTAGAGTCCTGACGTGGTGTAAATGATACCTGGTTGATTTCATATGCTTTATCAAACTTGATTTCAGTCCAGATACTTCCATCAGCACCCTTACCGCTTCCTGCTCCACCTGATGTAGTAGGAACCTTATCTTTTGTAGCCTGTGACCAGTCTGAATGCCAGATTGTAGAAGCTTTATTATCAAATGCCATACCGATAATACCTTCATTCTGACCTCCGTGAGCTGTTGGTGTTTCTGATTCTGCTTTTCCTGTCCAAGCTGCTTTGTTGTAAAGATCTACTTCTGGCGCTTTTTCAGTGACTACTACGTTATCAATAACTGCAGAAACTGTTTCTGTCTTAGAACCGATTCTTTCTAATGGTAATGCGAAAGTTGCATGTGTGATGTTTTCTTTCTTTACAATATCATTATGAATGAATTTACCTTTTGCATCACATACATATTCACCATTAACATAAAGACTTGTCTTCTGCTGATCTGTAGTGATTGCGATATTGACTGTCTTACCTACAGGTAATTCATAATCAAAATAGTAGTTATAAAGTTCTCTTGTGAATCCTAACTTACCATCTTCCATGATTCTGATATCATGTGTTCCATAGTCAGCATCTGATTCAAATAGAATATCTCCTGGTTTAGCAGGTTTCTTTAACTTAATATCAAATGATAACTTGTTTCCATTTCCAAGCTTCTTAATTGGAGAAGTGACATAACTTACGCCATCCTCTAGTACTAATGCCTTGTCTTTTACTTCAGCATTCTTACCTGTTTTAAGATCACGTTTGTTTTCAGAACTATCTTTTAAGCCATTATTGAAATCATAGCTTTCATAGTTTTCACCTTTTTTATTTTCTTTGTAATAAGGGTTTGTATTAGGTCCTGTTCCCTTATCCTGAGCGAGTTTTGCGAGAGCATCGGCACTGCCTTTTTCCTTACCAGTTGCAGCCCATGTCTTTTCTGCATAGAATGGTAATGCATCAAAGAAACGCCAGTATAGATCAGATTCACTTAAACCTGATGCGCTCTTATCGATGTTATCACTCCATAATGCGAATGCAGCACCTAACATCTGATCATCACCAGCAGGAACATACTTATAAGCGCCACCTTTGACTCTTACTTTATTTGCTTCAAACTGATTGAAGATTCTATTTACGTTTAATAAGTCACCATAAGCATTGGCACGTCCTTTGTTTCCATTTGGAACCATGTAACCAAAGTCATCAATTGTATTAATAAGCTTATAGCCCATATCATACATTTCAATACCATCTGCCCAGTCAGCTGACCAAAGGTTCATTTCTACATTATCAATAGCTTCTCTCTTAATCTGAGTCACTGGATTATCTTTGATCCAAGTTAAACCACCCCACATACGTACTGTATTTGTTTCTTTTAGGTGAGGAACTAAATCATTAACGAATCCACGATATGCTGTATAGTTTGATAAGAATTCATCTGCACCAATATGTACAGTTGTTTCTCCATCAAATACTGGATTAGCACCTTTTGTATAATCATCAAAGATTTCTTTGATCTTATCTTTTGTTTCTTTCTTAGAGACATCAAGATGGTCAATAAGTGGTCTGTTTCTATTTAATGGTGATACCTTGTTCTGAACCATTAATTCTGGCCATACTTTAGTAAATGAAGTTGCATGGGCAGGAACATCAATTTCAGGTACTACCTTCATACCAAGTGCTCTTTCACCCTGGATGAATTCTCTGAAGTCCTTCTTAGAAATAGAATAGTCTTTTGCAGTAGGTGTTTCACCTTTCGCATTAGATAATCCTGATTCTAGACGGAATGCTTCATAGGCTTTAAATGCTTCATTTTCATTATCACCTTTACCATACTGTTCTAAGAAGATATAGTTATCAGATAAATGAGTCTGTAAGTCATTCATCTTATAGTAACGCATTGTTCTTGCAACTTCCTTCATCATATCTAATGAAACTGGTTTACGTGCTACATCGAATAAGAATCCACGTGTCTTGAAACGAGGATAGTCACGCATTTTACCAATCTTATAGCCTTCATTGTCTTCTTTATACATCTGGAGGATTGTCTGCATACCATACATGTTACCTGTTGGATGAACAGAAGCAACATTGATACGGTCTTTCTGGATATCCATTGTATATCCTTCATCACCTAGAAGAGTATCTGGTGCTTTTAATTCAAAGTTGAATGCATTAGCCTGAGAAGCACCTTTTTTCACTGTAAGGTTAATACCTGTGAAATCTTTATAATCACGTACAAATTCATCTACAACAGCTTTTAACTTATCATCTGTATAAGTCACTGTCTTTAATGCGTTAACAGAAATCTGTTCTGTTGAGTTTGAATGCCATTCCTGGATTTCTGGAATAACAGTAGGTTTCGCATTCTTACCTGTCACTTGTTCATTAATACCTTTTACAACATAGTCAACATCTGCAGTCTTCTTTTCTTTTCCTGTAGAAGTTTCTGTAACTACATAAGAGACTTTTACATTCTTGTCAACTAATGGATGGACAATCTTACCATCAGCACCAATGATCTGTTCAAGGTCTGCACCATTGATTCTTACAGTAAATCCTTCTGGTACAGCTGGCATATCTAATGTATTCACATCTGCTTCAATTGTCTTACTCTGAGATTCAATAGAAGAGACAACAGAGTTTAGAGTAGCAGTCTGTGCTGTTTGTTCATTAGAATAAACTTCCATTTCCGCAATACTTACGTTATTCCATGATGCTGCTTCAGCAACAAAGTTACAAAGTTTTAATTCTTTTGCTTCAATAGGTTCATTGAACTTAACAACAACTTCGTTATTATAACCGTCACCCTTTTTGGTATTAGTAAAGCTCTTTGCAAGTTTTTCTACACCATCTTTATCTTTGTATTTAATATCAAAGCTCTTTACGTTAGATGGCATTGGAGCAACATCTCTTTCAAAGAAATGAATCTTAAGTTCCTTAATGAGAGTCAATCCAGCAAATTTAGTATTTAACCAGATATTAGTAGTTGGAGTTTCATAATCACTTGCCCAGCGGTTTGCTTTTTCTGTGCTTCCATCTTTTACTTTATCTGGACTAAGTGTATTAGCTTCACTGCTTGATGCAGTGACTGTAGCGTTTGCCATATGGTTTTTATTAGGCGTAGCATCTGCTTTTTCTACAATCTTACTATAGACTTCAATTTCATTGATTCCGACATTTTTCCAGTTGATTGTACCTCCATCTGCAGAAAGTACAGTTACCTTTACTTTAGTGGCTTGATGATCTTTATCTAACTGAATGATTTCATTCTGTTTTGCCTTAGTAGTCTTTCTATATACTTCTTTATATTGTCCGTTTTCTTCTAATTCTACTTTATAGCCTAGAATATTCTGTGCATCATCCGTTCTTTCGAAATTGATATTAATCTGACGTACTGTCTTTTCTCCACCTAGATTAATTTCAATCCATTCATTGTCTGCTTTATTCTGTGCAGTTCCCCAGCGCGTCTTAATATCACCATCTACTGCTTTGTCTGGTGATGTGCTGTTTACTTCATAACTACTTGCATTAACAGTACATCCTTTAGCAAGATTTAAGTTTTCTACAGCATAGACTGGTTTTACATCAACAAATGCAGCATTCGCAATCATAACAGTAGCAACTAATCCAATAACACCTTGTTTCTTGTTCATTATCCCTTTTCCTTTCTTTTCTATATAGGACCAACAAAAAAGACCAAAGTACCCCTCTAAAAAAGAAGGTTTACTTTGGTCTTGCCTAATTCAATAGTAACAATCCTATACGTTTTTCATCATGTGAAATGATAGCACTTTCAATATACTTATTCAAGTATTTTTTTATAAAATTATCTTGTGTCTGATAAATTACTATTAAAATACTGTATTGGTAGAATATGCACTTTATCGAGGAGTATAATTATATATATAAATTATACATACAAGGAGGATTGATTTGTTATGGAATTAGGTTTAAAAGATCGAGTCGTTATCGTAACAGGAGCCGCTTCTGGTATTGGTAAAGCTATTGCGGAAGCATATGCAAAAGAAGGAGCAAAACTTGCATTAGCTGATCTAAATCTAGAAGGGTTGAATGCTTTAAAGACAGAACTAAAAGATAATGAAGTTTATATTGAAAAAGTAGATGTTACAGACGAAAAGAACTGCAAAGATTTTATTGAAAATGTTGCTGAACATTTTGGAAAGATTGATGTTCTATGTAATAATGCAGGAACAGCTTTAATGGGTGATATTGCAACATTCCCTGAAGAAACATTCAGAAAACATGCAGAACTTATGATGTATGCACCAGTGAGATTAACTAATTTATGTATTCCTCATTTTAAGAAAAATGGCTGGGGAAGTGTTGTAAATACAGCTTCTATTTTTGGTAAACAGCCTGGAGGATTAATTAGTTATGATACTATTAAGGCTGCTGATATTATGATTACTAAAGATTATTCAAATTATTGTGCAGCATTTAATGTGAACGTAAATGCTGTGTGTCCTGGACCTGTAGATACACCGTTATGGCATGCAGAAGGACAGTTAGGTGATCAATTAGCAGGTGCTACTGGTATGAGTCGTGATGAATCTATTGATTGGTTTGCTAAGACAAATATACCAATGGGTAGATATGCTAAACCTGAAGAAATTGCATCAGCTGCTGTATTCTTATCTAGTGAACCAGCACATTATATTACTGGTGTTGCGTTAAATGTTGATGGTGGCATGGTAAAGTGCATATAGTCAATAATAATATATAATAACTATTGGTATTTAAACATATGGTGAAAGAATATGTCTTTTTAATAATCTGAATTGATTTTTTATTAACTTTCACATAGAATGACATATGTAAATGGCACTCGGTGCGGAAGAAAACTCACGATTTATTGTCGTGAGTTTTTTCTTTGAGTAAGATTCTATTCATTTAAGTATTCATAGAGCACTTTGAAATATTGCTCATAATCTTGATGCTCTGCTAAGCCTGAGACTTGACCATCACCTGCTTCAATAATTTTCCATGAACCATCTTCTAATTCAGCATAGTCAACAGTATAATATCCACTTTCCAGATGACTATACTTTTCTAATAATTGTTGAGGTGGTAATAATGCATTTATAGATTGTCCTGAATTTCTAGTAATAGTTGCTATTTTATTGTTTATATAAAAGACTCTGTATTCATTGGTGTGGTCACCATAATGCTTTAGGTTAAGATATTCCTTAATACATATTCCACCAGTTAACAGATTACCACGATATTTATAAAAGACTTCCATCCATTGATCAAATTCTTCCTGTGTAATATCTTTGTCAAAATATTTAGGGAATTCTGTACCCTTTACAGATTTAACATAGTCTTTAACCATAAATCTGCCCATAGTATGTTTAATACTATCAACGTTAATCTGGGTATGAAGAGGATATATTTCCATTTTTGCAGTATCCTCTTTTAATAATTCATATACATTAGGGAAAATGTGCATTAATTCATATTCTTCTGGAGTTGTAATTAAACGGATATTGTTTTCTAGAAGACGTTGATAAAACTTTTCATACTTTTCTGGATTCATCATATATCCTCGATATACTGCAGTTCTTTCTTCTTGAGGTATATCTTTAATAACTAATTGATCTTCTTCAAACCACTTATCATATCCAAATAGTACTACATCAAATAATCCTGTTGCTTTTACTGCATCATATTCAGCTTGTAAATCTTCATCCACCTTTGAAGCATTAAAATAACTAGATGGGAATAATATTAAATCAACCATACAAACCTCCTTAAAAACGTTTTATGTTCTTATACATCAATATCTTATTCTAATTCTCCATATTCATTGATATATTCTTCACAGCTTCCTCTATTTATTTTGCAGCAATATTCTTGCCATCTGCATCCAATGTTTTAAGTCTTTCAAGCCATCGTACAAACGTACCATCTTTTAAGAATGCGAGTATTGCCCCATCACAAAATCTTTCTGCGCGTATAGCACCATAAATCAAAGCAACAACACATTTAGCGTCTAAATCATCAACCACTGCTGTTTCCATTGATTTCGCATTCCATTTGATACCATTTTCTTCAAGGACTTTTTGATAACTATGTAATCCCATCTCTTCATGGTTATCTACAAAAGAATAGACATCATCAATAAACTGGTCAACAACACATGAATAATTCACAAAAGGGAACTGAAGTGGATGTTCTGGTGTTCCATCATTTTTCTTGTCAATAATCCATGTACCAAATTCTGCTCCTGTGAACTCATCTAAATATTTAGTCAAACTTTCATACATATAAATTACATCTCTCTTTCTTTAATTCAGTTTCTTGTCACTTCTGTAACAGTAGTTTTCTATAAGAAACAAATTTTAATAACACATCATAGTTGTATTACATACAGCCAAATAATCCATATTGCATTTTGAGAAGTTTTAGATATTTCAAACCAATCAATTAAATATCATATTTCATTAGAGAAATCATTTCTTCAAAAGAATACTAACTCACAGGTTCTTTATCCATAAAAATCAAATCATCTAAATACTCTCTTACTTCCATTTGTAGGTTACGTATTTCTTTTACTTTATCTTTTAGAGAAAACATGCATTCCTGCATAGCTTCCAAATAATGTTGTTCTGCTAAATTGAAAGTCTTAAGAGCAAAGTGCAATGTTTCTAGTGTCTTTGGTCTTAATAAGTATACTTTACCTAATCGTTCATATATTTCTGCTTTTGTTTCACTGGATGAATCCACTTCATCAACAACTTCTAAAGCATGAAAATACAAATCATTAGCTTCTGGTATATCTTTATCCACATAGTATCCATTTAGATACATATCACCTAAAAGATACAAAGAGCGTGCACTGTTATCTGTCAAAGCACTTTGGATAAGACAGAAAAAGGCTTTTTCATAATTCTGTTCTGTTCCTCTACCATAGAAATAACATTCACCTAATAGTACAGTTGAAGGTCCTATATGCTTTTCTTTTGAAAAATAGTTAAATGCCTTTTCATAATTCACATTATTAAATCTTTCAAAATAATATAAACAACCTAAATAATATGAAGCCCATGGATCTTTTATAGAATAATATCCATCACGTAGTGCTTTATCAATAAAGTTGAATATATCATTATCCATTAAGTAATTCTTATCTGCTTCCATAAGTTCTTTCGCAAGTTCTTTAGGTGGTATAGTAATTTCCCTCTTTTCATCATCAAGATAGAGATATAGTATATGTGCTGTTTCAGGACATGCACTATGATTATAAATTGCACGATCCAATCTCTCATATGCTACATCTGGAGTCATAAGCCATTCTTTTTCCACATTAATCATCTCCTATCAATAATCTTCATCTACTTCATCAAACCCATCATCTACACCTTGTCTATAAGAAGGATCAGTACGGTATCTATCATGATCATAATCACCATCATCTACTGCTGAATTATAACCATCATTATAAGTACTAGAAGATCCAGGTAATTCAATATTTGGGTAATAATTCTTAGGTTCTGATGGAGTGTAATTATAATAGCTTGATTCAGGTTTATTTCGTTCATATACTACTTTGTCATCAATTGTGAGCCTATCAACATCAGTCTCGTTTTCTATCATATACTTATGCTTGTTACCAGATAATTCCATTGCAAAATCATCATCTTGCAATGACACTCTTCTTCCATCTGATTGAAAAGGTTCACCAAACCAATATATTTTAGAACGATTTTCATAATATTCATTCTTTTTCTCATGAACCTCTAGCATCATATTGAGTAATTCTTTTGCACCACGCTTGGAATTAATAGCTGAATCATAATAATCATCAACTGTATGACTAGAATAAGTGATGTATAGTTCATATTCAGGTACATAAACTATTTTACTGTATTCAGTATAGGAACAACGATCCACATTAACAGTTATATCTGGAAGATCACTTGTTTGAATATATTCTTCTATTTCTGGTACATATTTTTTTTGAAACTTTTTTGCGACTTCTGTATTCTTCCAGCTATATAATAGATAATAATGTGTTGGACCATCTATAAGATCTGCGACAAATGTTCCTACCCCTGTTATTATTGTATAACCGACAGCAACTATTACATAAAAAATAATTATGACTACAACATCTGCCTTTTTCATATAATTCATATTCCCTTCTTGATGTATCTTCTTTCTATAGTTCTATTGTAGTCTATTTTATAAAGGGATGCGTTGAGTTAGGGTTCTACAGTGCCTTTTATGAGGGGTTAAAAGAAATAATTTTATTTTTTATGGTTAATATAAAAAGAACGGGTGTTAAACCGTTCTAGGAAACATATATAAATTAGTTAGTTGATCAACCCTATCGGAATTGTTGGTCAGGCATATCGGAATACTTGGTCAACCCAATCATAATATACGGTCAACTAAAGTAGAATAATCAAAAGAATGTTAAACCATTCTATATATCAATTATATTTTTATTGTATTATCTAACTTATTTTTCAGTATGTTGTGAAATATAATCTTTTACTACAGTTATATCTTCAGAGTGTCTATATCTATTTGTGCATTGAGTATTCTTTGAATATTCCTTCATAACATAATTTATATCTTCTATAGATAATTCAGGTAATTTACCTTTAAAAAAATCCATAAAAGAATCAGCAACATCAAACGCATTATAACCTGGAATATTGCCTATCATCAATTTTATATATTCCGGAAATTCGAAATCATCACATTCCTTAACGACATCATATATTTCTTCTACATACATAGGCGAATAAAAACTGTTATTATTTTTAAAATATCCATATACTGTTTCTTTTTCGTCGGGATTAAATAACCTATAAAATCTCAGTCCTTGAGCATTTGATAGAACTAAGTTTTTCATATATTCAAATACTTCTTTATTATATCTAACAGAACTCAATATATAAGGATATTTCTGCATCAACATAAATAAAGCATTCCTTCTATCCGAATTATCTTCTAATGAATGAACTTTAATTTTCAAAAACACATTCGATATACTCTCTTCATTAAACAATGAGCTATAGCCATTTCTTAGAATATAATCTGTCATTACATAAGTGAATGCGTACAAACCATAGAGATTCTCAATACACTGTTGCTCATCTGAAACCAATAATAGTTTGATGAAGGTTTTATATGATTTCTTCATTGACTCGTATGTCATTCTACTTAAATATTTATTCGTAATTTCAGTCTTTATAGATTCATCAAAATCAGTATATGAAATATAGAAGATTTTTTTATTATATCTTTCAACATCTTTTTCAGCAATTTTAAATAGATCCATTATAAATGGTGCTTTAACTGAAAATACATTATCATACATCGAACAAATCAACATTCTCGCATGATAATCACTAGGAACATACAATGTGTTATCATCCACTTTTAAATGAGCACACTTATTTCTACAATTTTTTAAATATTCTATATCTTCGATAAACTTTCCAAAATAAAGATTACAATTATCTTTGAAAAATTGTATTATTTCATTTTCAATCCTTGAATACCTTTCATCATTTTTAATCATATTATTTATTTCAGATAGTTTAGAATGTGCTCTACCGTCCCCCTCATTAGCCATATCTTGTAACTTTATAAATAAATCATAAATAACAAAAGAATACAGCAATACAATTGTAGCTCGATAATTCTGATTATAATAAGATTGAACTATTTCTTTAAAATAATTGACTGAATCAGAATTATCAAACACTCTCAAATCTCTCTCATCAAATAACATTTTTCCACCTACTTTTATCTAAACATATAATTCTATTAAATCGATTTACAATTGTAAAACAAGTTTAATATAGACTTGTACAATTTTCACAGATTCCAATCGTGTCAGCCTTAAATTTAACATCCGTATCAAGTTTTTCTCTTACCTATACTGTGAAGTTTTTAATCACTGTTTTGTTCATCTAACATTCCTACAATCAAGATATTTTTAGCACTAAAGGCAGTAATGCAATTCCCACATCTACCCCTTTATCTGCTACCCATTTAATAATGTCTTTTGCCTTTGACCATTTTTTACTTTTGCTTTCTTTTGAGTTCACAATTTTTTCTAGCTCATTAATTCTTTTCTGAATTTCTTCTATATCTTCATCTGGTAATGAAGTCATCAGATTAACAGTTTCTCTTGCTTTTTCAAAAGAAACATTAATAGTATTGTTATTCTCATTGCTGTTCGTAATGTTTACAACTGTGCTTGGAGCATTGGCAACAGTTGCACCTAATCCCGGATAATTTAAAGACTGGAACGCCATCAATTTATTGTAAATATTATTCAAATTAAAATCTAGATCAGTACCTGACACTTTATCATACAATCCATACTCAGCATAGTATTGATATAAACCATCACCAAATTGTGGAACATAGGAATGATATTTTGCAGTAATTGAAAGATAAAGTCTTTGTTTCTCATCTTCTTCCACTGAATCTTCTTCTATAGCTTTTCTAAGTGATTCTATATCACTAGACATTAATTCCTTAAACTTAAATAATGGATCCTTGCTTTGTTCAGTTACTAACAATAATTCTAGTTTTTCCTTAATTGCATTTAACTCCGGGCGATAATTGAAAGCTCCACCTGTTGAAACTTTTCCAGACTTCGGTATATCGCTTGAAAACCCAGGAAATAAACCATTATATTTTCCCATCAAAGCTTGATATAGTTGATAGGAACCTTCATTTGCTGTTTGTGCTTTACACCTTTTAATATCTTCCTTAATTATATCTATAATTTTTTCATCCATAAACACCTGTTATGAAATGACCGTTGCCAAAACACAAATAGACTTCTACTATTCGATGTTATCATCAAGGGCAAAGAAAGACCCTAAATCATATAGATTCTGCAACAGTTAACCATCCTTGTTATTCCTTGATTAGGTACTAAAAGGTTAATGGTTCGTCGACAGTTCTATAATCTCCGTGTATAGATCAACGTTTTTATAATTCGATAAGATTGCGACTTCTTATCAAAATTTGCATTGCCTTGAGAGGTAACTCTTTGATAGTTGAACCTGTTCTATTTCTTTGAAATCCATTTATGCCTTTGATGTTTGTTTATTTTTTTAGGCCTTTCACTTTTCCTTTCTTAATGTTTTTTTTGAATCTATTTATATATAAAGACTGGCTATTCAGTGCTTCTACCAAAGGAGCAAATGCAAGTATATCAATATTTGTCCTTATTAAAACAGCTAAAACTAATAGGCTTAACCCCTTTGACTACATAGAATACATACTAGAGATAATGCCTTAGATTGATATCATTCAACACCAAGAGAAGATTGAACGGTTCATGCCATGGAGCAATCAGATAAAAGAAGAGATTGGAATAAAGGACAATTAAATCGAAGTGGTTTAATCGTCCTTTTCAACTATGCCATATAATTTAGCGCTAACGATCAGCGATTAAAAATAAGTTTATTTTCCTTTTAATCAATTTTCCTAATAAAATCTCAATATTTTCTTGATAGTGTGCTCAACATGTGATTCTTCATTTTCATATGTTGGTTCTTTATATTTACTAGCATATGAATGAATATGCAGATCTAACCCAATAATATTATTTAACATTAGTAAATCACGTCTCTACATTTTTTAATTTTAATATCAATCTCACAAATATAATTCTATATTGTCTGTATATAACACAATAATCTGATAGCAAAATTTCTTGAGTTGAACAAATACATAAAAACGTTTTAGAAAATTTTCTATATTTTTACATTTGAAAATAAAGTTCTTATATACTACAGCACTTATGAATTCTAGATGCATCAAATAAGCTACTAATCATTACTAATAGTGTAATCATCCAAGAACTGATATATTACATTAGCTACATCTGTATAATCTTTCACATTTTTAAAATAATCATCTAATATTTCTAGACCACCTCTTACGTAAGAATGCAATTCTTCTTCTAATTGCTTATCAACATCTTTATCCCTTTTCATTGAAAATGCCTTTTTCACAAGCATATCCGCGTTTTCATTTGTGTATTGGGATAAAATCATATATTTAACAATTCTTTGCATATAGCCTTTTCTATTAGAAATTACAGATGAAAAGATTGTTGCTTTAATATCTTTTGAAGTATCTTTATCAGCTTTTTTATTAGAAATAATTCCAACCATTCCAGCAACCATATAGCATTCCATCAGATCATTAAATAAGAAAACAGGTTCATCTTTGTTTTCCAAATCGTTAATTACTAATTCTATATGCTCTTCTGCACTTGTATTTCTTGAATACTTCTTAATCATTTCTGCATGTTTACCATACAGTACTATATCATTTGAAAACATAATTACTTAACCTCTTCAATCTTATCCTCTGTTTCAGATAATTTGTTAATTTTATATACTTTATTTATTCTGTCTTTAATATCATTTTCAGCAATCTGGTAATCTTTATTAATCATACACATAATTAACTGATCACAACACTCGGGTAAGACATCACAAATATTTTTTATATGTTCTGTATCTGTATTAGAAAAAGGTGCATCAATTACTAATGGATAAATATCGTTTTCTGAAACCTCAAAATCATCATCGCCAACGATATGTTGTTTAGCTGTCTGCATCATTCCAGCAACAAATGCAAAGTTCTTTACTGTATCAATACCAGTTGAATTATCTAACTCTTTCTCATCAGTTATTGTCATAACCGTAAAATCTTGTCCTATTTTAATACTTCTGTTTCCATGATACATTTTGCAAAACAGTTCGTTTGTTTTATTTTCGAGTGCATCTCTTACATTTTTTCTTGATTTACTAACATATGCGTATGCCATTTTATGTATGCTGCTTGCATATGCTAAACATTCTTTTATGAATTTATTTTGCTTAGTATCTTTCGCATTTTTCTGTATATCTTGCTGAATCTTTTGTATCTTGACATTTAATGCATCGATATGTTCTTTTTCATTCCTATTTCGTTCTTCCAATGTTCCGATATTTTTACTAATTTCATTAATTTTTGTCTGATAACTTCCTATATCTTTGGTATTGACAAGTTTATTACTTAATTCATTTATAGTTCGTTTGTTATCTTCGTATTTATCTAAAGTTTCCAAAAAATCTTTATCTAAATTATCTTTGAAATCATACATTGCATTTCTTTGACTATACTTATATCCTGACTCACTAGCTAAAAAGTCAGATAAATAACGGCCAAAATCATTTGGTTCCATATGTTCTTTTTCGCCAAGTAAATGTTTATAAGCATCATTTTCAGATTCTATTGGTGCCCCACATAAACAAAATCCACGTTCTATCAGCTGATCTATCACATCTTCAGTGATATGAGATAACGATTTTTTTGAATCAAAAGAACAGATTCTTTTAATTTTATTAAAGTCATATTTCTCAAAACATTTATCAAATAATCCTTCTAATAAAAGATGGTTTCCGTTCTTAGGATTATTTAAAGCACGTATTTTTTCCTGAAACTCTGCTTTATAATTAGATAATATTCTCTTATTATTTCTTTTAAATCTATTTAATTCTTCTTGCATCTCTTGAGTTTCTTTATTTGCTTTTATGAAATTTTCTAGTTCAGTTTTATTTGATTCTAACTCTTCTATTTCTTGTTTATTGTTTTTAATATTGCTGTCAATCTTTTCAACTTCTTCGCTTTTCTCTTGTAATTCTTTTCGTAGTCTATATTGTACGAATTCATCATCATCCTCATCATTACCAGCTAATTCATCATTTAGCAATCTAAAAACACTTTTCGGTAATTTTGGGTCAAAATAATCAGCTAAATCATTAATTTCATTTATTCCCATCATCTTTTCAATTGCTGTTTTTAAATTTGACTTTGAACTTACTTTATCAATTACATTATTTTCACCATCATAAAAGAAATAATCTTTCATATTATTATTCAAAATATCATCTATTTCGTTAATAGCAGCATTGCCTATTAAAGGTTTTTGGGTGTTTTTTAAATTTTCGTTTATTATTTTAGTAACAGGATTTGTTTTTTTAGAAATTTGACCACTTGAATTTTTATAATATACTTGTTCTGTTTCTATAGTATAGGGTATTTTTTTATGTTCTATTTCAAGTATAACTTTAACACTCTCACAACTATCAGTTGCCATTCTATCCGCAACGTTGCTATTTAATAAAATTTTGTTATTTTTGAACCCATTAGTTCGATATAATCCCCATATAAATGCTCTTATAAGAGTTGTTTTTCCATATCCATTTTCACCTAAGATAATAGTAGTATTCTTCTTTGGGTTAGTAGAAAACTCAATTTTTTCATTTATATATTGTCTAAAATTGACAAGTTCAATCGATTTAATCAGCATCTTCTTCAACCTCTTCTTTAATAATTTCTACAATTCTTTTTGCAATTGCAGCTTTTGTTGATTTTAAATTATTTCCAATTTCAATTTCCCTTAAAGCTCTATTAATAATATTTTTTCTTACATTCTTATCTATTTCTGCTTCTTCATAACTCATATAATTTCATCTCCCAATATAAATTGATTTAAATCATAAGCCTCTTCAATTTCCTCAATAATTTTAAAACTCCTTGATGAATTAGAAGATAAACTAGAAAAATCTTTAAGTCTAATGAATTCTCTTTGAACTAACCCTCTATCCACTCTATTAAATTCAGGCGGAACACAGTTTGCTTCATCTAACGGTCTTGGAATAGTTATAAAATCATAGATTTCTGCATATAATTTTCCTTTAGCCATTCTTAATACTCTTCCACGTCTCTGAATATATTCTTTTGGGTTCGTGCTGCTAGCTAGAATAAAAGCCGTTTTAATACTCGGAATATTAATTCCTTCATCTAAACATTTTATAGCTACTAGTGCCTGGATTTCTTGATTTTTATACTGACGTATTATTTCTTCTCTTTCTTCTGTCGATTCCTCAGAAGTGAACTTTCGTACTTTCATACCATACTCTTCTCTAAGCATAGTACATACCCTATCCACCTGTTTCTTCTCATCTTCACATTTCTGATAATCGTACTGTCCATATTTAACAGCCCCACAATATATTAATAAATTATTTTTATCTTTGTATGGTTCTATGACTTCTTTCAACTTTGTGATTTTATCTTCAGCACCTGCAATAATCCTTGCTCTTCTTATAAGAAGTCTTTTTAAACCTTCAGGCATCTTACTCTTATCGCCTTTTTTATACTTGTATTTTATGATTTGCTTTGTGATAGCATAATACTCATCTAATTCATATTCATCTAATGTAACAATTTCAGGGTAATACATATATTGAGTTAATTTTTCCTCTGCTATTGCTTCTTTTAAATCATATCGAATACATATTTCACCAAAAAAATTATGTAATTTTTCCGTTCCTTCGCTGTCACCATATCTGTCTAACGTTGCCGATAATGCTAATCTGTATGGATAATCAATATTCATACACTCACTTATATTATCTGCCCCAAAATTATGTGCTTCATCTACAATGAGCAAAGTATTCTTTAAATTAATATTTAATAGACTTTGAAAATATTCACCACGGAAAGTACTATTAGTTGTTATAACACAAATAAAATTTTCAGATTTTCTTCTTAATCTATATAATTTTCTCTTTAATACATCTTTATATTTTGTTCCACCATAACAAACTATAGGATCAATATTAAATAGTTTAGCTTCTTCGGCCCATTGTTCTACTAAGTGGATGAATGGACAACAGATAATAACTAATAACCTGTCTTGATGTTTATATAATTCACAAATACCGCCTAATGCTGTAAATGTTTTTCCTGTACCTGTAGCCATATCAAAAATACCACGATAGTTATTATGCTTCCAATTATCTATAGCTTCCGTCTGATAATTAAACAAATTAATACCATCTGCTATTTTTGGACCATTAATGTTTTTTTGCTCATTAAACTTTTTGAACTTTTGTAATAAATCTTTATCTAGTTTGACATAGTCAACCCCATCCTTGCTATAGGATAATATTTGATTTTTGATAATTTCTGGAAATTCTATTGTAATCAGTTTATCTTCAGTACCATTCCACATTGAATCAAAACGCATCTTCTTCGATTTACATCTACTTTCTGATTCTTCACTCTTCCATGAACAGAACGCATCAAATGTTTCATAATTATCTGTAACTGCTGCATCTGTCTCATTGTTTGAACCGGAAAAAGAAATGATATCACCATTTGTATCTTTAAGAATGCCTAACTTCTCATGAAACAATGCTCTTTCAGCATAGGTTTCTGGAATAGCCACTTTTATATCTAAGATTTTATGCTCAATTAAATACGCAAGCATTGCAAATCGATCTTCTTTTTGATAAAAATCAATATTTTCATCAAAAGCTTCAGTCATTCTTTTCATTGCTAATTCTCTTAATTCATAACCATGCTCTATTGCATCATAATCTTCTTTGCTTAATTGGGGAGATACGAGTAATTTTATTTTTCCACCTCTTTTTGCAATAGCACCTAGTCCTATACTTATCTTAAGAAGAATTTTCGAAGAGAAAAAACCTACCGCACGGTCATATTCCCATGACTCACTTAAGCATGGAATATAAAAGTTCTCTACTACATTATCAGAGAGTGATCGATATTCTAATTTGATATTATTTAAATCCCTTAATCCCATATGCGTTTACCTCTAAAGATTATCATCAATATAATCTAATGCTTCTTCTAACTGTTCAAAATCTTTATCACTTGTAAAATAACTTACACTAAATCTTATTGTTCCAGCAGGGAAAGTTCCAAAGAACTTATGTGCCAAAGGAGCACACTGTAATCCCGTTCTAACAGCTATTCCCTGTTTATCAAAGATTGTACCTGCACTATCACTACTTATTCCTTTAATTAAGCAAGAAACAATACCGGCATATTCAATATCTGGTTTATTTCCTATTACTTGAATAAAATCATAATCACTAAGTAAATCTAAAAGTCGTTTTCTGTTTTCTTGTTCTTTTGCTCTTATAGCTTCAATAGTAATATTTTCATGCCATCTAAGAGCAGCATTTAATCCAGCGATTCCTAAAATATTTAATGTACCCATCTCATATTTTTCAGGAATACTATCTGGCATATTTTGATTTGCTGAATCATATCCTGTACCCCCAAACAATACTGGTTCTAGTGGAACACCTTTTTTCATTACAAATCCAGATATTCCAGTGGGACCATATAAAGTTTTATGACCTGCAAATACGGCAAAATCAAATGCATCCAATCCAATATTACAATCAATTAGTCCTGCAGTTTGTGCCATATCCACTACTGTAGTAGCATCATATGTCTTTGCGAGAGTCATAATATCTTCAATAGGAGATACAATACCAAACGCATTACTTGCATGACTCATAATAACCAAATCAGGTTTTACTAAATCAAATTGATATTTGATTTCCTGTAAATTGTATTTTAAGTTATCATCTACATTTAATATATGTAATTCAATTTTCTCACAATTAACATAATGCTGTAAAGTCCTAGTCACAGCATTATGCTCGAAAGGACTAATATAAACATGATTTCCATTTTCTTTGATAATTCCCTGTAAAATCATATTCAATGCAATTGTTGCAGTAGGTGTAAAAATAACGTCTTTAGTAGGACAATGTAGCAATTTCTTAATTCTTGCTCGTGTATCCTGAATTAATCCACTTGCTGTTTTTGCTTGTTCATATTTTCCTCTACCAACATTTGCATCACTTTCTCTATAGAATTGATCCATAAAGTCATACATTTCTTTTGGTTTAGGATAAGTTGTAGATGCATTATCAAAATATGCCATTTAAATCACTTCCTATAAGAATTTTTCTAGAACTGTCATCAATATCTGTCTCTTTTCTTGATCGGATATTGCTTGTCCCATAGAATCAATATTTGCTGTAATTGCGTTATATAGAAGTTTACCCCTTCTACTTTGTTCAATCTTATCGAAACGTTTAGTAATTGTTTTTCCTGAATCATCTAGATATGAAATCTGATACCCATCAATGTCTTCAGAAGTATTCTCTTCAACTACTTCCTGTTTATATGATTCAGCTGTATTTTTAAATTTATTAATTGTCTGTTTAAATTTTTCAAAAGTATTATCTGACCAGTCTTCAGTTCTAAGACCTGTTGCAAGTCTAGCTGCTTGCTTTACTAGTGATAATTCATCATTTCCAGATTCGATGATTAATTTTATAAATCGTTCAGTTCCATCACCAAATAATATTTCATGAATATTAGATGCTAGATTTTCTAACCAATCCTTCATGATTGAAGAGAGTGTCATCTGATTAATAATTTCTTTATCGCCATTTAACGCAAATAAGTCCTTCATATAATCTAGTAAACCATGTTCTAATTTATTTAATGTATTATCTTCTAAATATTTAATTTCACTGATTTTTTCAACAACACTTATATTGTACCCAATATTACCGAATAATTCTGGTATTTCTACAAATAATAATTCAGAAGTACTATTTACACGTCTTAATAATTTATTAAACTTGATTATTTCCTTGTCTACCTTATCTCCATTAATATTTACTTTGTTTTCTTTTGTATATTTAGGTAGATTTAGATACCAACGTTTCATTGCCTTTGCAACATAATCATAGTTGTTAATTGATTTTTCTAGATCAATAATGTTGTCTTTAAACACCTTAGAAAGTTCAGTTACATAGCCTTCTTTTTCTTCATTCCAATCTAAATAATCTAAGAAATAGATAGAAGGATCCGCATTAATCTTTTCCAATGTTTTCGCATTTAAAGGAACCTGTGTGAAGTTTTCACTAATAATTAATTGTGACTTATACTTATGGAATACTGTAGCTAATAATATAGGCATTACGCCTTTTCTAATTCCAAAGTCATTATCCGGATTAGTAAGAGAATCATAAATATATGAGAAACAAATTTCCTTATCTCTAGATTCTTTAATAAACTTTTCAATTTCCTGTAGTGCTAATTTCATATTACCTTCAAGTTGTTCATTCAAATAAGTAACCTTAGCGTCATCATCTTGAAAAAGAATCTCTGTATTAATTAAGACACCTCTCATAACAGAAACTTCCTGTCCATGTCCACTGAATCCTAAGTTATATTCCAATTCACTTCTTAATAATGCTGAAACAATCTTTTCTCTACTCTTAATTGTGTTAGACGTTAATACATCTTTATTTAGAGCTTCATTATTAATAATTGGGGTATTTTTGAAAATTTCTTCACAGATACTAGATAATAGTCCAGTTAAAGAAGATCTTCTTGTAATATTTTCTACATGACCATTATAAATGTAGTTAGCTTTATGCTTTTCTGGACGTAAGAAAGAACTAATATAATTATTAATCATTTCATCTAAGTCATCATAAATAATGTTGTATTCTTCATATAAAATCTCATCACCTAATGCTTTTTCCCTGAGGGTTCTTAATGCTTCATATTTTATTGCACTCTCTTGAATATCATCATAAGAGTTCAAAGTCACGAATAAATATCTAGGAGTTGTTTCATTATTAATTTTAAATAGAATTTTATCCAAATCATTGAATGAAATATCTGTATTCGGAATAACGGCATAAATAACACCATCTGCCTTAATATTTCTTATTTTTAGATTCCAATCTACATCAGCTGTTACTTCACTTGCATCAATGAACTCTACTTTAAAGTAACGTGTCATTTCCACTTCATCATTGTATCTAGTAGGATAAATATATTTATCTACATTAGACTGATTTAATACATCTTTGACAGAAATTTTTCTTGAAAGTTTTTCTACCATATCATTAATTTTTTCATTAATATTGATGCCTGAAGTCTTCTTTAGCTTTAAAAAGTGGTTTGACTGCTTCTGATATACTACAAACTCTTCATTGATCAATTTTGAAATAGCTTGATCTATTTCATCAGAAGTATAATCAATTGAATATACATTCATTAATTCACTTGGTGTTGGTGCTAGAATATCGAATTGTTCTAATAGATAGATTAAAGCTACTGTTTTTACAATCTTACTTTCTAGACTACCTTCTTCTAATTTAAGAAGAATTGTACTTGTTAAGATGTAAGTTGAATGTAATGAACTTGTATAGACTTCTTTTTTGAATAATGGTTCAAAATAATCAAATATTACATCTGGCGTAATTGAAGTAAATTTATCATCTGCATAATTTTCTAAGAAAGAAGGTAATGTGGAAATACCTTTAGCTGATAAGAATGTAAATAATGTTCTTTCATTCTGTGCTACTTTTTCAGATAATCTAGGAAGAATGAATGTTGAAATAGGATGTAATGGATAACAATCATAGATTACATTATTTAATTGTGATTCATTTAGATTCTTAAAAATATGATGTTCATGATATGTTCTATAAAGTGCTTCAAAGTTATTTTTGTACTTATTACAGAAAGAATCCCACATAGAAGGTTCATGTTTAATAACAGACGCAATAACTTCATATGTTTGAGAGAAATCATTATTTAAATGAATATGCTTAAATCTTTCAGATACACCTCTCCAACCATCTACTTTCTGTTTAGGTAGAGTATCAATGTAGTTAGATATTTCTTTGTGAGAAATAAGCATTACATGCATCTGTTCATTACCACTTCTATTACATTTTTCCGCAAAATCCTGAAGCATCTTAGTATCACTAATAGATGCTTTTGTAATGTTTGCTTCTAGATATTTACTAAATTCATCATAAATAACATAAATACCTGAATAGCCATGTTTCTTTAATTCTTTGATAACACTGCCATATAATTCAACAACATCGAAGCCTAAGAAAGGATTGAATGTACTACCAGCAGTAAGTAAAGGGTAAATCTTTTCAAACTTTTCATAAGCAGTTGAATCAAAATCTGATAATCTATCCAAATATTGATCAATAGGTTCTTCTAGTAATTCTACAAATGTATTATATGTTTCTGCATAATCAGTTTTCCATCTTTCAATAACTGAAGCAGCTGCCTTATAGTTTGTTTCAGGCATAATCTCTTTTAGATCATTTTCATCTAGTGTTCTTTTTAAAGCTAGTAAAAATGCCTGCGAAATACTTGTATTACTTCCTGTAATAACAACTGGAAGTATTTTCTTTTTACTATCATAATAATTCATTAATTTCTGATATAAATCATGATCAGTTTTTATAACTGGCATAATGTTGTCAAATACATGAATATCTTTTCTCATTAAGAATGACAGAATAGTCAGTATAATATGTGACTTCCCCTTACCATAAGCACCTATTAATACTCTTGCTCTATCATTAGATTTATCATTCATGCTTTCCAATACATCATCTAATAAAGATAAGAATGCTTGTGTTGGAATAAAGTTTTCTATTTTTGTATCATCATGAAGATCATATGCAATATTAACTGAATATTGGAAGCCTGATGCAACTGATATCATTTTACTCATTGTTTAGTCCTCCTATAATTCAAAACTTTCATAATATTTATTCATACAGTCTAAGAAGCTATAATCATTGTTGATATGAATAACATCCAATCCTGCTGTTCTAATAATTTTCAATTCATCAATTTTTTCTATTTTATGTAATAGTTCTAATAAAGCTACTGAATCAAGATTGTAAACTTTACCAATATTGTTATCATCATTCATTAAACTTGAAATACTAATTTCTTTATTTCCTTTTGCTTGATCCACAATCACTGCCAAAGCAACCCATGGATTAATAGAGTTTACTGAAGGAATAGACTTCTTATAAGTTCTATTACCTGTGATATCAATTAATCCTAGTTCTGCAAACGGAGATTCAATATTGTTTTCAGGAGAATCTACTCTCGCATTTGTTTTATGACGTGGAAGATATGTATTCACAATACATGTAAAGTCACCTTCTAAAGATGTTAAAGCAACTTCTTCTTCCTCCATAGAAATATACTTCTGGATTTCATTAATATAATCTTCTTTTGTGAATTCAGATAAAGAAAACTTATTAAAGAAATAATACCAAGAAGTGGCTAAATCTTTATTGCTTGCTAATTTATATTGCAAAGCATATAAAGTGCCTAATTCTTCTACATATCTATCCTTATCAAAAACAAGGCGACCAAAATCTGTAATATTTTGGCTTCTCTTTCCACCTTTTTCTTTTACTTCAACAGTTAAATCTAATACCTGAAGCCAGTATCTCAATGACTTACACATATTTGTACCGATTCCTAATGTATCTGTAGGAGAAATCTTTTTATCAGTAAAAACATTCTTTTTTATATCTACATTTTTTAATCCTTTTGTAATCCACCCTTTTCGTATAAAAAAGGTTTCATGTGCTCTAAATTTCATCTTATCTTCCTCAATCTTTTGTTCTTAAATACTTATCCATCATACATCCACCAGTTAAATATTTAGCATTTACGCATTTTTTACAGTGTACGCATTTGTCTGGATTTATAAAATAATCATCCGCTGTAATTGTGATTGCACCAGCACGACATACTGATTCACATTTTAAGCATCTTTTACATGCATTATATTTTCTAATCTGATAACCACACATCATCTGTAATTTATCATGATCAGCTACATTCATTGTTTTAATCTTTACTGCATATTCATAACCATCTTGGCTAAATGGCTGAATAGAAATAATTGGCACATTCGTTTTTATATCTAAAACAAGTACTTCATTAATTAATCTCTGACCAAGTTCTGGTGCCACACGACCAAATGGAACAAACATTCCTGTAAGTTCTTCTTCGTTATACGGTCTAGATAGTTTATAGATTTTTGCATGATCTTCTGTTGTACAATTTGTAAATCTAATTTTCACATCTTCAGCAGCAACCAATCCATTCCCACCTTGTCTTGCTTTCCACTTACCACTATCAACATAGTTCTCAGCATCCGGTTTGCCAATCTTTTTTGCAAATCTAACGAGGAAATTTCTCCATTCTTCTGCTTTCTCTGGCATATATATTCTAGATAAGAATTGTGCTCTCTGGTTATTATTAGGACAACACCAGCACCCAACTCTGTCATAACCTAGTCTATATGCATAGTTGAAATCAATATTCTCAGATAGGATATAAAGCCAAATATCTACATCCTTCCAAAAGAATATTGGTGAAGCAACTGTCTGTTGCTGAATCTTTACAGATTCTCCACCTTCTTCAATTCTGTTGTACTTACTTCTACTTACAGATTCTGCTTTTCTAATACCATAAAATGTTAAAATCTGCTGGTTTCTATAAAGGTTATTAATAACTCTTGTAATAGGTCCTGTTTTAAACATTGAACAACACCATCTCATCAAACGAGCTGGTGGACCTATCTCTTCACATACATCTAAAAATACCTGTTCATTATTTTTAGCAACCTGGAAGATTGCTTCTGGATGATCATTTCTATATCTTTCTGCATATTCTATTGTTGTTGGGAACTCTAAAGTTGTATTCCCAAAAATATGTACAAGAGAAGGGTTACTTAATGCCTTAATAACAACATCAGCTGTTACAGTTGAGTCTTTCCCTCCTGAGAATGATAAAACAATATGTTCTTCATCATATTTTTTAGAAGCATTCTTTACAAAAGACTGCGCTTCATCAATCAATCCATTTAAACGTTCTTTATTTGCTTTCTTAAAATTATCAATATATTCATCAAAATACTCATATGTATTTTCATCCTTATATTGATTAATCTTTTTAGTTATCTCTGTTGTCTCTGTTTCTTTAAATAATTTACTAGGTAACGCAATACTCTTTCCATCAATAAAATACCTGCTATTTTCTGCCCATACTGATTTTTTTATATACTCATTAGGTTTCTTGCTTAATAAGATTTCTAACATCAGTCTTTCCTCAGGAAACACAGGTCTAATATCAGTGGCCATATATTTCATTTTATTACCACAAATAGGACAAATTCCTTTATCAACCTGATTCACTTCTTGAATAACAGGAGTCTTACAATGTTCACACCATAAAACTTCAGTAGGAATATCTTCTACTGTTTCAGTTCCACAAATAGGACATTTTTCTTCATTTGTTTCTATATTACAATTTTTACACCACATATAATCACCATTATCCTTAGAGATATTGGAGAACTAATCAAAAAAATAATATACTCTCTCCAATTTCATTATTATACTATAATTTCAAAAAGAAGAACAGGCATACAACTCAACGGTCAAAAACATTCATCATCTTTTAAAATCATACTTTAATCACTTATATCATATCGTCTAATCCGCCTTTGCGTGTTCGAGTTTTTTTGTCACAGTACCTCTATATAGGTGTTAATCATATTTTTTGTATTTATATATAAAAAAGAACGGATACTTAATGTGAATCGTTCTTTCAAAGGACAATCAATATTTTTTTGAATACCCATAATCAACAGGTGACGATTTAAGAGAAATGTGGAGCAGAAATATTCAGGATATATACTATCAGTCTATGACTGATAGGAAATGATTTCTGTAGGTATTTCTTGATTTTATCCATAACAGTCTTTCCCATATTTCTGTGGTTAAATCTATACTCCTGTTCATTCAGGAATAAAGGCATCTCTCTTTTAGTTA
>OLIS01000153.1_pt1 | contig 51193 bp, 58 predicted proteins | sample 1601351 | NCBI WGS metagenome assembly OLIS01 (sample SAMEA2452122, study PRJEB22498) | human gut metagenome | biome: human feces; feature: human gut; material: feces | place: Australia | collected 2012
GTACATCGTCGAGACGCGCGCGGAGGGGCGGCGGCGCAGCTATCAGCTCACAGCGGAGGGAAAAACGCTGCTGCAAAACGAGGTGGAGCGCCTGCAGGCACAGGTGCGGGACTACGAGAAGCTATTTGAGAGATAACGCCCCTTGCGGGCGGCGAGAAATGAGAGAAAGCGAGGGATAGCGATGCTAAAAACAAAATATGAGTACAATTTCTATTCGTTTTACGACCATACGGGCATGGAGCAGCACTTCGAGAAAATGGCGGCGCAGGGCTGGCTCATTGAAAAGCTCGGCTATTTCTGGCGCTACCGGCGCATTGGGCCGCAGGCGCTGCGTTTTTCTGTTGTTTACTACTCCGAGGCCTCGGAATTCGACCCGACGAAGCCGAGCGAGGGCGAGCTGACGTTCTATGATTTCTGTGCGCAGGCAGGGTGGAACAAGGCTGCAAGCCGCGCACAGATGAACGTTTTCTACAACGAAGACGCAAACGCTGTGCCCATCGAGACGGACGCGGCGCTTCAGGTGGAAACGCTGCACCAGTCGATGAAAAAGGAACAGCTCATTGCCTGGTTTTTGATGCTGGCGCTCGCGCTGTGGATATTTTTTGACATGCGTAAGAGCTTTATCAGGGATTTCGCGGCGGCGCTTTCCTGCTTAAGCGCGCTCTCGGCCATTTTGGATTCTGTGCTCCTGTTCCTGCTGTGTGCGTTGGAGCTTGGTGGCTACTACATCTGGCGGCGCAGGGCGAAGCGCGAAGCCGAGCTTGGAAGATTCCTGCCGACGCGCTCACATCCTGCGTTACAGATGCTGGCGCTCTTGGCGCTGGTGATGGGCTGTGCCGTTGTTTTGTACAGTGACAAGGAAGGACGGGGGACTTACCTTGCCATCCTTACGGGTATTGCATTGCTGGACGCATTGATTTGGGGAATCAAGGGGCTACTCAAGCGTCGCGGCGGCAACGCAGAGCTAAACAGGGGTATCACGCTGGTATCGGTGCTGATCCTCTCGTTCATTTTTTCGTTTACCTACTTGCGCAGCGTCAGAAACGGACAATTCGACCAGACACCCGAAAACGCCACGCGCTACGAGGTCACGTGGTCCAATGGCGAGACATCGTTTTACTACGCCTACGATGATCCGCTGCCGCTCTATGTGCAGGACCTGACCAAAACAGACTATGACCGCTATTCCTGCGAGCTGGCGGAGGAATCCTCGCCGCTGGCATCTCAGGTCCGCGGTGCGCAGAGGATGCGCACGGGCGATGAGGACGACGCGCCGGAGCTGAACTACGAGGTCACCGACGTGAAATTTGCGCCGCTGTTCGACGCCTGTCTGGACGGCGAGCTGAAATACTACCAGAACTACACGGTGACCTTTTACCGCACGCATCGCCCCTTCCGGAACTGGGAATACCGCGAGGTGGACGCCGCACCGTGGGGCGCGGACCGCGCGTGGCAGGCCTTCGATACCGAAAGCGACGGCTGGGGCGTCTCGTGGGTCTTAACGCGCGGCAAGCGCATCGTGCGCATAGGTGGCAGCGCATTGACCGGCACACTGAGTCAGGCGCAGATGGATACGATCGGCGAAAAGCTGCTGAATGCAGACATAAAATAACGCAAAAAAGGAGCATCCTTTCGGATGCTCCTTTTTCAATACGGTAGAAGCAGCAATTACTGCTTGTCGTACAGGTCGATGAGCTTGGTGAGGTGCTCGTAACGCTCCTTGGCCGCGTCCTCGTTGCGGGTGAAGAGACCCTCCGCACGCTCGGGGAACTCGCGGGTCAGGCGGCTGTAACGCGCCTCGTTCATCAGGAATTCACGGTAACCGCCGGCAGGAGCCTTGGAGTCGAGCGTGAACTTCTTGTCAGCCGCAGGATTGAAGCGGAACAGGTTCCAGTAGCCGCACTCGACAGCCTTCTTCATTTCCTTCTGGCAGTTGATCATGCCGCCCTTGATGGAGTGCATCTCGCAGGGGCTATAGCCGATGATCAGGGACGGGCCGTTGTAAGCCTCAGCCTCGGTGATGGCCTTGATGGTCTGGGCCGGGTTGGCGCCCATGGCGACCTGAGCGACGTAGATGTAGCCGTAGCTCATTGCAATCTCGGAGAGGCTCTTCTTCTTGGTCTCCTTACCGGCAGCGGCGAACTGCGCCACCTGACCGATGTTGGAGGACTTGGAAGCCTGACCGCCGGTGTTGGAGTAGACCTCGGTATCGAAGACGAAGACGTTGACGTCCTTGCCGGAAGCCAGAACGTGATCCACGCCGCCGAAGCCGATGTCATAGGCCCAGCCGTCGCCGCCGAAGATCCAGATGGACTTCTTCTCCAGATATTCCTTGTCCTTCAGGATGGCAGCCACCAGCTTGCAGGCGTCGCAGTCGCAGAACTTCTCGCCCTTGGCCTTGAGCTCGGCGGCGTGCTCAGCGAACTTGGGCACAGCGGCCAGCTCGTCGACGGTGGCGATGTTCGCCTGCAGAGCTGCGACGTATTCCTTCGTGGCCTCGGCGTTGGCGTTGCCGTCATCCTTGGTGTCGAGCCACTTCTGAGCGGCTTCCTTCAGTGCGGGCTGTGCCCACTCGATGGCAAGGAGCTGCTCGGTCTTGGCCATCAGATCCTCGCGGATCTTCTCCTGGCCAACATACATACCGAAGCCGTGCTCGGCGTTGTCCTCGAACAGGGAGTTGCACCATGCCGGGCCGTGGCCGTTCTTATCCGTGCAGTACGGAGAGGTAGCGCCGGGGCCGCCCCAAATGGACGAGCAGCCGGTGGCGTTGGAGATGTACATACGGTCGCCGAAGAGCTGAGTGACGAGACGGGCATAGCTGGTCTCGGCGCAGCCGGCGCAGGAGCCGGAGAACTCCAGGTAGGGCTGCTTAAACTGGCTGCCCTTGACGTTGGCCGCGATGAGCTCCTTCTTCTCGGAGACGTTCTCGACCATGTAGTCCCAAACGGGCTGCTGGTCCATCTCCTGCTCGGTGGGAACCATCTCGAGGGCGCCCTTGGGGCAAACCTTGACGCAGTTGGTGCAGCCCATGCAGTCGAGCGGGGACACGGCCATGGTGAACTTCATGCCCTTGGCCTTGGGGCCCATGGCGTCGAGCGTGCGGGTAGCCTCGGGCGCGGCGGCAGCCTCGTCCTCGGTCATCGCGAACGGACGGATGGTGGCATGCGGGCACACATAGGCGCACTGGTTGCACTGGATACAGTTCCCGATCTTCCACTCGGGAACGTTGACGGCGATGCCGCGCTTCTCGTAAGCGGCCGTGCCGTTGTCCCACGTGCCGTCTTCGCGGCCGTTGAAGGCCGAAACGGGCAGCAGGTCGCCTTTCAGGGCGTTGATCGGGTCGACGATCTTCTTCACGAAGTCGGGACGCGCGGCATCGGCCGTGTGCTCCTCCTCCTTCACGACGATATTCGCCCACTCGGCCGGGACTTCGACTTTCACGACTGCGTTACCGCCCGCATCGACGGCCGCATAGTTCATATTGACAATGGCCTCACCTTTCTTACCGTATGACTTGTCGATAGCGTGTTTCATTTCGCTGACAGCCACTTCATAAGGAATAACATTGGTAATTTTGAAGAATGCACTCTGCATTATGGTATTCGTACGGTTGCCCAACCCTAATTCCTGGCCGGTCTTCGTTCCGTTGATGATATAAAAATTGATCTCGTTTTCTGCCAGATAGCGTTTCATATGGTTCGGCAGGTGTTTTTTAGTCTCTTCCTCATCCCAGATAGAGTTCAACAGGAAAGAGCCACCTTTCTGAAGTCCTTTCAATACATCGTACATATGGATGTATGCAGGTACGTGACAAGCCACGAAATCAGGAGTAGTAATCAAATAAGTAGAACGGATCGGACAATCACCGAAACGCAGGTGAGAAGCCGTAAAACCGCCTGATTTCTTTGAATCGTAAGCAAAATAAGCCTGACAATATTTATTGGTAGCTCCACCGATAATTTTGATCGAATTTTTGTTCGCCCCGACCGTACCATCGGATCCCAGCCCATAAAATTTAGCTTCATAAGTTCCGGCAGGAGTCATTTTAACATCTGCTTCAGCAGGCAGAGAACGGAAGGTAACATCATCTTCGATACCGATCGTAAACTGGTTTTTCGGTTCGTTACGTTCCATATTTTTGTAAACGGCAATAATCTGAGAAGGAGTAACATCCTTAGATCCCATACCGTAACGTCCACCTACGATCACCGGAGCATTAGCCTGACCATAGAAGATATCTCTCACATCCAGATACAAAGGATCACCGTTAGCTCCCGGTTCTTTGGTACGGTCTAACACTGTAATCCGTTTAACCGTAGCCGGAACAGCTTCCATAAAATATTTAGCAGAGAACGGGCGATACAGGTGAACTGCAATCATACCCACTTTCTGACCGTTTGCATTCTCATAGTCGATCACCTCACGGATAGTCTCGGTAACCGATCCCATAGCGATGATGATATTTTCTGCATCGGCAGCTCCATAGTAATCGAACGGACGATATTTACGACCGGTGATCGCACTGATCTTATCCATATAGTCAGCCACCATATCCGGTACGGCATCATAGAATTTATTCGAAGCTTCACGTCCCTGGAAATAGATATCGGGATTCTGAGCTGTTCCCCGGGTAACCGGATTTTCAGAATTCAGTGCACGATCGCGGAAAGCCTGCAAAGCATCCATATCCACCAATCCTTTGATATCTTCCATCTGCAATTCTTCGATCTTCTGGATTTCGTGAGAAGTACGGAAACCATCGAAGAAGTTCACAAACGGAACCCGTGATTTGATAGCTGTCAGGTGAGAAACGGCAGACAGATCCATTACCTCCTGTACAGAACCTGAAGCCAACATAGCGAATCCGGTCTGACGAGCAGCATATACATCGGCATGATCTCCGAAAATATTCAATGCATGAGCAGCCAAAGCACGCGCACTTACATGAAATACGCAAGGCAACAATTCTCCGGCAATCTTATACATATTCGGAATCATCAGCAACAATCCCTGTGATGCGGTATAGGTAGTAGTCAGGGCACCGGCTTGCAGTGAACCATGAACAGCACCGGCAGCACCGCCTTCAGACTGCATCTCAATGACACGAACGGTTTCTCCGAACATATTCTTTCTTCCTTTAGCCGCCCATTCGTCAACGTTCTCAGCCATCGGTGAAGATGGAGTGATCGGGTAGATACACGATACTTCACTGAACATATACGCAATATGTGCAGCAGCAGCGTTACCATCACAAGTGATAAATTTTTTCTCTTTTGCCATCGTTATAAAATTAAATTTATTTAATTCCAAATTGAACCCCTTTTCCGGTGTCCAATTTATCTTGTTATTACTCTATATTTATTCCAGCCCTCAGCCTATAGCTTTTAACCTTAATAAGTAAACCCCGCCAACCAAAGCGGCATTATATTCCCTTTGCCCCGTTCGATCATGTCTTCCATAACTACCAAAGAGGAATCGAATTTCTGTCCTTCCCCTTCTCCGCAAACCGCAATCCGATACTTACCGTCTACCAAAAAATCGGCACGTTCGGTATAAGTAATACGGCTCATCGGACATAACTGACTCAGAAAAAACGATTTTCTTAACACAGTCGTATCCACATCCTCCAGACAGACTGCATTCAGCAAGTTCGGATTATGGATATACAATTTTTTTGGCTTTTTCCCACAATCATCGTCATTATCCGTATCATACAATAAAGTCAGCAAACGCGCATTTTTCATGTAATTCAGATAATTGAGCACAGTAGCCCTCGACACGCCGATCAGTCCGCTCAACTTGCTGATATTCACATTACAGGTATTATCTTTAGCAGCGATATACAGCAATTGTTTCAACTTCACTAAATATTTCAACTCGATCTGGCTGGCATAGGGAATATCGAATTCCAGTGTCAGATTGATATTTTTCAGCAAATAATCGATGTGTGATTTCTCTTCGAGATAAATCGGATAATAGCCGTATTCCAGATAATTATTAAAATAAGCCAAAGGGCGTACATGTTTCAGGATATCCTCGACGATTTCCTCATGCCGTTCGACCATATCTGCAAAAGAATAAACCGGAAAAGTCTGATTGGTTTCTAATTCCAGAAATTCGCGGAAAGACAACCCACTCAGATTATACATATCGACAATCCCTTTCAGATAGGCATTCGATTTGATCCTGACGATTGATGAAGCCGTAAAAATAATCTGCAAATCGGGGAAAGCATCGTAACAAGCCCTCAATTCTTTATCCCACTCGGGGTATTTATGGGCCTGATCCAACAACAACACTTTCCCTCCTAACTTATAAAAATGCTCTACAAAATGAAACAATCCGTCGTTAACGATAAACAGATTGTTGACATTCACATACAGACAGGTATTATCCTGCGGATGATATTCTTTACTGTAATCCAGCAGAAAATTCGTTTTTCCTACTCCACGGCTTCCTTTTACCGCAATCAGACGGCTATTCCGATCGATCCGGTCCATCAATCCCCGCCGGATAGAAGATACCCGATCCTGTAAAAGAGCTATATGTGTCGATACTAAACTGTTCATTCTTACATTTTTGCCATACAAAGATAGAAGAAAAATAAATATATTGCAATCTGGAGATTGCAATTTTATCAACAAAGTGCTATTTAGACTTATTACAAATATACAAATGAGCAGTAAAAAACGATAAGAATAGTATATTTTATTGTAAGAGTATATTTTGACTTACAATCTGAAAGTAAAAAAGAATTTTTCCACAAAAAATAGAAGTGCCGGAAGTAAAAACCTCCCGGCACTTTTAAAAAAGTATTGAAATTAATTTCTTATTTGTCATTCATCGAAATCAGGAATTCCTCGTTCGATTTTGTTTTTTCAAGCCGATCTTTCACAAACTGCATTGCTTCCACAGAGTTCATATCGGTCAGGTAGTTTCTCAGAATCCAGATGCGGTTGAGGGTATATTCCTCGAGCAACAAATCTTCGCGACGAGTGCTGGAAGCAGTAATATCCACAGCCGGATAAATCCGTTTATTGGAAAGCTTACGATCCAATTGCAATTCCATATTACCGGTACCTTTAAATTCTTCGAAAATCACATCGTCCATCTTCGAGCCGGTCTCGGTCAAAGCCGTAGCTAAAATAGTCAGCGATCCACCGCCCTCAATATTCCGGGCAGCTCCGAAGAAGCGTTTCGGTTTATGCAAAGCGTTGGCATCTACACCACCGGAAAGAACTTTACCGGAAGCGGGCGATACCGTATTGTAAGCACGTGCCAAACGGGTGATAGAATCCAGCAGGATCACCACATCATGTCCGCATTCCACCATTCTTTTGGCTTTTTCCAAAACGATATTGGCCACCTTGACGTGTCTTTCTGCCGGTTCGTCGAAAGTAGAAGAAATGACTTCGGCTCTTACGCTCCGTGCCATGTCTGTTACTTCCTCAGGACGTTCATCGATCAACAGGATGATCAGATAAACTTCGGGGTGATTCGCAGCGATCGCGTTGGCAATCTCTTTCAGCAATACGGTTTTACCGGTTTTAGGCTGAGCGACGATCAGACCGCGCTGTCCTTTACCGATCGGAGCGAACATATCTACAACTCGGGTAGAAATGGTAGCTTTTCCATTACCGGTAATATTGAATTTCTCATTCGGAAACAGAGGAGTCAGGTGATCGAAAGGAATACGATCCCGGACTGCATCGGGAGTTTTCCCGTTTATTTTTTCCACCTTGATCAAAGGAAAATACTTCTCTCCTTCTTTCGGCGGCCGTACCGTTCCTTCTACGGTATCTCCGGTTTGCAAACCGAACAACTTGATCTGGCTTTGCGAAACATAGATATCATCGGGAGAGTTAAGGTAATTGTAATCCGAGGAACGCAAAAAGCCATATCCATCGGGCATAATTTCCAATACACCCGAATTCAGAATAATACCTTCGAATTCATAATATTTATCGCGCTTATCGAACCGCATCCGGTTCGGATTAGTATTTCCGTTTCCATTTCCAATCGCAGGTTCCTGACGGTTTTCCTCATACCGGTTTTCCTGTACTTCTACTAATTCCGGTTGTATCGTATCGTTTTCGCGTTCACCTTGGTAATCGTAATTTTCTTTATCGAATTCTTCTTCGATCACATCTCCGAAATCCAGATCTTTTTCTATGATATCCTCATGTACAAAACGATTAGCCCGCTCTTTTGGGGGATTATTCTGAGGCTTCCGGGCAAATTCTTTACGTCCTCCGCTCCATTTTTCTTCGCGGTTATTTTGATTCTGCCGGAAATCTTCGCGGCGGCGTTCTTCTTTTTTAGGTTCTTCCTGTTTTAGAGTTTCCTTTTTTACTTCTTCACGCAGCGGTTTCTCGTTCTTTATCTCTTCGCTTTTCACCTCTTCCTTCTTTACTTCTCCTTTTTTCTTCTCTTCGCGACGGGCGAATTTTTGTACCCCACCTTTAGAGTCACCTACTTTCTCTACTCCGGGACGAACTACCCGGATTCTCGGTTTTTTCTCTCTTTTTTCAACCGGAGCAGCGGCTTCGGGAGCAGCAGGCTCTACAACAGGTTCAGACTGAGCAGCCACTAAAGCCTGCTGATCCAATATTTTATAGATTAGTTCTTGTTTTTTATAAGACTCTACTCTTTTGATATTTAACGTTTTAGCAATCTGCCGCAAATCTGCCAGCAATTTGTCATTTAGTTCCAGAATGTCATACATAGAAATGATGCTATGGATTTTATTGATTTGTAAGTATAATCATCCGCACAGAGTCGGATGGAATTGAAATATATTGCAAAAATAGAAATAAAATCAATATCTCCCAAAAATTATTTCATAAACTTTAGCATGGAGTATAGCAATTGAATCACGATCTCTTATTCGTAATGAACAAAAATAGTTCTAAAATAACCATAAGCTTAGAAAAATCCGGGAGAAATCATTAAATTTGTGCGATAAATAAATTAAAAAATGGAAAGATTATTGATTTTTGGTTTGGGTGGACAAGAAATTCTTTTTATTGCGTTGATTGTGTTGTTACTTTTCGGAGGCCGGAAAATACCTGAATTGATGAAAGGTTTGGGGAAAGGAGTAAAAAGTTTCAAAGACGGCATGAATGGCGTTGAAAATGATTTGAATCCCGATAATAACGATAAAAAGTAATTCTCAACTTTTAAAAGCATGCAGGAAGCAAATGAGAAAGAGATGACTTTCTGGGATCATTTGGATGAACTCAGAAAGGTATTTTTTCGTATTGCCATAGCCGTTATCCTTTTGGCTTGTATAGCTTTTCTGAATAAAGAATTACTTTTCGATATCGTCCTGGCTCCACAGCGGTCGGATTTTATTCTCTATCGTTTTTTCAACCGACTGGCGGCCGATTTTTCCATACCTTCCCTGCAAGTAGAAGACTTTCATGTAGAGCTGATCAATATCCAGTTGACCTCACAATTCATGATTCATATGAGCACTGCGTTTTATGCCGGTTTGTTGCTCGCTTCTCCTTACATCATTTATTTGTTGTTCGGTTTTATCAGTCCGGCCCTACATGAAGCCGAACGTAAAACCTGCCTGAAAATTATGATTCCGGGGTTTTTCCTATTTATTACCGGCATCTTACTCAATTATTTCGTGATCTTTCCGCTTTCTTTCCGTTTTTTGGCAACCTATCAGGTCAGTGAACTTGTAGTCAATAAAATATCGATCTCTTCCTACATCAGCAGTTTTACCATGCTCTCGTTATTGCTGGGAGCAGCTTTTGAAATCCCTATTATCGCTTATTTTTTGTCTAAATTAGGACTGATCACCGCTCCCATGCTGAAACAATACCGGAAATATGCTTTAGTGGGTATCCTGGTCATAGCAGCGATCATCACCCCAACTTCGGATGTCTTCACTTTATTACTGGTCTCTATACCTCTCTATTTCCTATATGAACTCAGTATTCAAGTGGTAGGCAGAAGCCGGAAGAAAAAATAGAGAGCGGCAGACTCCTCCTGTAAATAAAAAGAGGGTGTCCAAAAAGGCAAAATACCCCCTTGTAGAATCGGATATTTGATTTCAGTCTCCAATAGGGATACGAATAAATCGAGGGTGCCAAATACTTTTTGGACACCCTCTTTTAGTTAAAAGCCATTCAATAATATTCAACTTATTTCTTAGCCACTTTAATTCCATAAGAACAGAATAACAGGTAAGCAGTGCAAATAGCGATAATAATAACTGAACCACCTTGTCCGCCGACAGCATCGGCACAGATCCCCATCAATGGAGGAGCGATAGCACCACCGGCAACCCCCGTAATCATCAAACCGGAAATTTCGTTCGCTTTTTCGGGACGTGCCTGAATAGCCATAGAATAAACCACGGCGAAGATACTGGAAGCCGCGAAAGCGATAATACAAACCAAAGTAAGAATTGCAGCCTGGCCGGTAGCGAACCACAACCCACAAACCGCAATCATAGCAATGATCATATTGATCCGGAAATAGCCTCTTTCAGATAATTTGGCCAACAGGAAAGCACCACAAAAAGTACCTATCGTACGTGCAGCAAAATACCAACTTGTACCGTATCCTGCACTTTCGGTAGAAATCCCCGGAACTCGTTCGAGTAACAATTTCGGAGTCAATGTATTCATTCCCACGTCCAAGCCAACGACACACAAAATACCAAAAAATAACAATAAGATTTTATTATCTCCCAGCAATTTTAAAGTTGCAGGAAAAGAGGAGGTTTCTCCTTCGACCTTCTCTCTCTGAATCGGAGTCAGGAACAACCAAGCGGAGGAAATCAAAGTAACCACGGCATAAATCGGGAACATCAGCGCCCAGTTTCCTAAAGCAGCCGAACAATATCCAGCCAAAAGCGGTCCGACAAAGGAAGAAATGGCTTTTACAAACTGCCCTGCCGTCAAACTACTGGTCAACCCTTTTCCCTGTACAACGTTCGCCAATAACGGATTCAAAGATACCTGCAGAATGGTATTACCGATTCCCAATAAGGCAAACGCAACATAACAGGAGGTTTCACTGAAATCAATGAAAGGCAATACCATGCCGGCGAAAGTGAACAGCATACTCAATAATACTGTATTTTTTCGTCCTATCCGGTTCATTAACATGGCTGTAGGTACAGACAAGATAAAAAACCACAAAAATACCATTGACGGCAAAAAGCCGGCTTGTGTTTCGGTCCACTGGAACTGCTCCTTCGCATAAGTTACAGAAATCCCCACCAAATCACAGAATCCCATAATGAAAAAACCGAACATTACGGGCAAGATGTAAATAAACTTGTTCTTTTGTTCCATTCTGTTAAAAATCAAGTGTAGTTTCAAATTTTATCCCCCTATTTCCTATACCGGAATACAGGGATAAGTATTTGGTTTTATAGATTATTCAGTAGTGAAATCTTTTTATTCTCCACCAGGTTCACAATCAATTCCCCGAACAAGGTATTCGTCCAGGCGAACCAATGCCGGGTGAATTTAGTCGGATTATCTTTGTGGAAAGATTCGTGCATAAATCCGGTACCACCGTCTGTATCTCTCAGCATCCGGATACATTGACGTATTTCACCGTCATTGTCCGCAGTAAATGCACGCATAATAATACTCATCGGCCAAATCATATCGTAACCGATATGAGGGCCACCGATTCCTTCGCCTGCTTTTCCTTTGAAAAAGAAAGGATTATCCTGACTCCAGACCAATTTACGGGTATTCCGGTAAACCGGATCTTTCGCAGAGATAGTTTTCAGGTAGGGCATCGCCAGCAAACTAGGCACATTGGCATCGTCCATAAAGTAGTTGTTACCGAAGCCATCGATCTCGAAGGGATATACTTTCCCATATTTCGGATGGTTTACGATAGCATATTTATGGATAGCGGCCTGCACTTCGTCGGCCAAAGCCATACACTGTGAAGCAAAAGTACTGTCACCCGACACCTTATTCGAAATCTCGGCCAATTGTTTCAATGAGGCAACGGCAAACATATTCGAAGGAATAAGGAAACCGAAAGTCGTTGCATCATCCGAAGGCCGGAAAGAAGAAACGATCAATCCCACCGGATTGACAGGGTTTCCCCAACCGTCATTATTCAAGGTATCCAGTTGTCGTTCGGTCTTCCGTTGGAATTTATAAGGTCCGTGTCCGTCTTTCCGCTGTTGTTCCTTAAACGTTTGCAGCACCAACGCCATCGATTTTTTCCATTCCTGATCGAAAACACTGGTATCACCGGTCACTTTCCAATATTGATAAGCCAGCCGGATCGGATAGCACAGGGAATCGATTTCCCACTTCCGTTCGTGCACATACGGCTTCATCTCGGTAAGGTCGGTCGCCCATTCGCTCGATTCCGCTCCATGAGTAAAACCGTTGGCATAACGGTCGATCTGGATTAACTTGGTCTGCCGATTAATCACTCCTGCAATCAACAGACGTAATTGTTCATCTTTCTTACACAAAGCTACATATGGCCACACCTGTGCTCCTGAATCCCTCAACCACATGGCATCGATATCTCCTGTAATCACGAAAGTATCGGGTTTACCGTCGATCATCTTAAAATTAACAGTAGTATCCAATGTATTCGGGAAACAATTTTCAAACATCCAGGCCAGTTTCGGATCTTTCAATTTCTTTTTCGTTCCGGCGATCACTTCTTCAACGGCCTTTGAAGTAAAATGACGTTCTTCGGGTTTCGGACGTTGGCATACATAACCGTCGGCAGCTGCAGAAGCACCGCTTCCCTGTCCGTTATTTCCCATCATAGCCTTCAAAGGGGAACCACTCATCGCCGCAGCAGCTATAGCCAAGCCGCTTTTCTTAATAAAATCTCTCCTTGTTACCATATGTAAAAATTATAATTCAAAATACACCAATCAAACGATGGCGAAAGATATTCAAAAAAAAGTTAGAAATACAATCTTTCTATATTTTTTAAAACATATTTTGTATATTCATCTCCCTGAACAACCACACCTCTACGGTTCTGATTTCCAAAATTATTCTACACTTATTCTATATTTCGCCCCCGACGTTCACTCATAAACCCGAAGGTTTATTCAAGCGGACAGAAAGCGGTAGAGGTACACCTAAATAAGGTATTCCGTCCTTATCCCATTCGATCTTTTGCAAACGGGGTGTTCTGGAATCCCGGGAACCGGCAGGGTCGTTTTCTACACTTCGGGCGTCGTATAAAAGATAATCCTCTTTCCCGTCAGGTGAAGGGATAAAACTGACATGTCCCGGTCCGTATACCTTATTTTCCGGACACTGTTTAAACACAGGGCGGGTTGATTTCGTCCAGGAATCCGGATCCAGCAAATCGCTGTCGGCATCGGCCATCAACATTCCTACCGCATAAAAACAAGTCCAGGTACCACTGGCAGAATAAAAGATGAAAATCTTATCCCCTTTCCGGCTTTTATAAAACTGAGGGGATTCGTTCACATAAATCGTATATGCCGTTTTACTTCCATCCGGATTGATCCATTGGCGTTCCCATTCGAACTCGGGCTTCGAAAGTAAAACCCGGTCGGATTCCAGGGTCCAGGGATTTTTCATCTTAGCGATATAAATGCATTGGTGTTCGGTACTCACCCGACGGGACTGCCAACCGGACCAGGTCATATACCATTCTCCCCGGTGTTCGAAGACATTCGGATGGATCGCCCAATTGTTATTCTTATCCGTACTGATCCGTCCTTTCAACTCGAATTCACCTTCGAAAGGATCTGCCGAACTATTCTCCAATACGAATAATTGATGATTATCCATATTATCGTCGGAAGCAGCATAATACACATACCATTTGCCTGCAATGGGATGAATTTCAGGTCCCCACAGATGATGAGCATTAGACGGATCTTTCGGTATCCAGATCACTTTATGCTCCGCATGTTCCAAATCCGTAATATCCCGGGTACGCCACAATTCCAACCGATCGACCGCCTCCTGCATGTAATAATACCAACCATCGTAATAATTCGCCCAACATTGAGCACCTTCCGTTTTCAGCGGATTTACAAATGTATTTTCTTGCTGTATATTCTCCTCCTCTTTTTTTTCAGACTTTTTATCCCGGCAAGCTCCTAGCATTACCATAGCCAGAAAAAAAATCAATACATTTTTTATTCTTTTCATCTTTTTACTAATTTTTATTGCAGCTATTGTATATTACAAAGTAATCTATTTTTTTTAAAGGAAAATAGCAATCTCTATTCTTTTTTTTACAAAATCTGACCATGCACACGTTTGTATAAAATACATAATCTACTAAATACCAACAGATTAACTAAATATATCCGACTCTAAAAATCAAAGAATAAATAGAGAACAATTTCCTGCTCTTGCAGAATCCAAAATCAATTGTTTACTTTGTAAAAACAGTTTTAAACCACTAAGATGTACCTATGAAAATCATACTTAGTTTGTTTTTCGTGCTTTTACATTCCGTACTATCTTATGCTTACAATCAATTTTCTTTTGTCAAGTATCAGGTAGAAAACGGACTGTCTCACAATACAGTATGGTATACAATACAGGATCATCAAGGTTTTATGTGGTTCGGTACCAGTGACGGTTTGAACCGTTTCGACGGGAAAAACTTCAAAATTTTCCGCCACATCCCGAAAGACAGTACTTCTTTGGGAAATAATATTGTCCGGACCATTTTCGAAGATGAAAGACAAAATCTTTGGGTAGGTACAAACCGGGGAATATACATTTTCAATTCACAGCAGGAATAGTTTGAATTTTTCGACAATAAAACGGAAGACGGAGTATTAATCAGTAGTAATGTTTACGATATAGAGCAGAGCCACGACGGCTCAATCTGGATAGCTACTTTCGGACAGGGATTGTTTATCTATACTCCCCAGACCAACACTCTGATTCAAAATACACAACATTCTTCTTTTATCAAATCCATTACCTCCTCCGGTTCAGGGGATATGTACATCGGCACCCGGCAGGAAGGAATCATTTGTTTCGCCCCTAACGGAATCTATAAACGTTCCTTTTCTCCCGACCTCCAGACTACGGAGCAAAATAACGAAACCAATGCACTTTATTACTACAACGATACCTTATGGTTCAGTCTCGGCACCAACAGCCTGAACATGCTGGATTTGAAAAGTAATCGAATACATACTTTCCCCACTCAGTTCGGCACGACCAATGTGACCAATATCCGTAGTATTCTTGTGTATTCGGATACCGAATTACTCGTAGGAGCGGACAACGGGCTGTACCTTTTCAACCGGACGACCCACCAGTTTTTACGAATGGACGATCCTTCGAATCCGAAAAGTCTGAGTGATCAGTCTATTTTCAATATCTTCAAAGACCGGGAAGGCGGTATCTGGATTTCCACCAACCTGGGAGGGGTGAATTATCTGCCCCGTAACCTGAAACCTTTCCAATCTTATTTTCCCCGTTATCAATCGGGATCTATCTCCGGTAAAGCCATCAGTGAATTTTGTGAAGATGCACAGGGAAATATCTGGATAGCTACAGAAGACGGTGGTTTGAACTATTTGAACACGAAAACAAACCAGATTAAGAGCTATCTGCCGGGAGCCCGGGGAGCCAGTATCAGCTATCACAATATCCATGCTTTATTCCTCGACGGCCCGAAATTATGGATAGGCACCTTTTCAAGAGGACTGGACATCCTGGATCTTACCACCGGACGGGTCGTCAATCATCAGCATACGCGCGGAGATATCCGAACCATCAGTGACAACAGTATTTACTCCATATACAAAGACCGGGAAGGTACTATCCTGATCGGAACAGCCTGGGGATTAAACCGTTACAATTCATCCACCGGGGATTTTTCACTCATCACCGATGTCGGAACCACTTCCCACATCTACGACATCCTGGAAGACAGCAGAAACAATCTGTGGATTGCGACTTATAATACCGGCCTTTTCCGCTATCATTACCCGGATAAGAGCTGGACACATTACAACTATAACCCCGACCAAAAAGTAACAGTATCATCACCATTTTCGAAGACAGCCGGCAGAACATCTGGTTCGGGACAGAAGGAGCCGGTTTGTGTACATTCGATTACGATACCGAAACTTTTGCTTCTTTCGATCCGGAAAACCAGGTATTGCCTAATCCGGTGGTTTATGCCATCGAAGAAGATAAAGCCGGAAATTTATGGATAGCCGGAAATGCCGGATTATTATCGATCAATCCTCAGACCCGGAAATGGAAACTATATACGCAAGCCGACGGGTTGCAAAGTAACCAGTTCAATTTCCATTCTTCCCTGCATGCTCACGACGACAAGCTCTATTTCGGCGGAATCAACGGATTCAACTGTTTCTATCCCGAAGATTTCCGGGAAAATACTTATATTCCGGAAGTAGTCATCACCCGGTTCAGCCTTTTCAATCAGGAAATAGGGCCCGATACTCCTGACTCTCCTTTATCCCGGTCCATTACTCAAACTTCTGCGATTACGCTGCCCTACGATCAGAATACCTTCAGTTTTACTTTTGCTTCCCTCAGTTATCAGGCTCCGGACAAGAATGAATATGCCTATATGCTGGAAGGAGTCGATAAAGAATGGATCTATACCGATGGTAAAAATGAAGCCTCATACACCAACCTCCAACCGGGAGATTATGTTTTTCGGGTGAAAGGTTCGAACAACGACGGCTTATGGAATACCGAAGGTTCCTCGATCAGTTTACAGATTCTTCCCCCTTTCTGGAAAAGCAGCTGGGCTTATCTGTTTTATACCATTTTAATCTTATTCCTGGGAGTTATGACTTTCAGATCCTGGTCCAAGCGGGTGAAGAAGCAACACGAAGAATTACTGAAACAATACAGACAACAACAGGAAAAAGAAACCTATCAAACCAAAATAAACTTTTTCACTCAAGTAGCCCATGAAATCCGTACTCCGTTAAGTTTGATCAAAATGCCTCTGGAAAGTATTATCCAATCCGGCGACGGCAATGAAGAGACGAGGAAATACCTCACTACCATGAATCAAAACACGGACCTTTTACTCAACCTGATCAACCAACTGCTGGATTTCAGGAAAACAGAGACAAATGAATTCAAACTCAAACTGAGAAAATACAATTTAAACGAATTACTTCACAACATAGTAAGTCGTTTTGCCCCGGCAGCCCAGTTAAAAAATATCGCCCTGGATGTCCAATTGCCCGTAACTCCTTATATCGGCTGTGCGGATGAAGAAGCACTGACAAAGATCATCAGCAATCTCTTGAGCAATGCCCTGAAATATGCCCACGATAAGATCGAAGTGACATTACAAACCGAGCAGGAATATTTCGAGATCCGGGTATCCGACAACGGTCCGGGCATTCCCCGTTCGGACAGGAAAAGAATTTTTGAAATCTTCTATCAAACGGACAACAGCCGGGGCGGAACCGGAATCGGCCTGCCTTTAGCCAAGTTGCTGGCAGAAAAACATGGCGGCAGACTTTATCTGGACGAACAAACACAGAAAACTACATTTATTATCCATATTCCTCTGTTGCAAGAAAATACCCAAGAAGACGATCAGGTAAAACTGGAACTGTTGACCTCTCCGGTAAGCGATACGGGCAAAGAACTCCAGACTCTTGAAGGGAAAGGCAGCTATAGTATTCTTTTAACAGAAGACAACACCGAATTGCTGAGCCTGACAGCCGAACAATTGAATAAATATTACCGCATCCTGATGGCCCGGAACGGGAAAGAGGCACTCGCCATTCTAAAGGAAACAAACGTCGATCTGGTAGTCAGCGATATCATGATGCCGGAGATGGACGGTTACAGCCGAAACGATGGCTATTTCGCCCAAAGACAAAGAATTTATCGAACGTCTGGATACCGAAATTCAAAAGAACCTGCAGGAACCGACTTTCTCTATCGACACACTGGCAGAAATCATGTGTATGAGCCGTTCGAATTTCTATCGGAAAATCAAAGGGATCTCAGGTATGTCGCCCAACGACTACCTGAAGACAATCCGTTTGAAGATGGCTGCCGAATTGCTTTTACAACAAGAATACCGGATCAACGAAATCTACGAATTGGTCGGGTTCAGTTCTTCTTCTTATTTCACGAAATGTTTTAAAGAACAATTCGGAGTTCCCCCGAAAGAATTTTTGAATAACGCTAAAAACAATGCCGGAAATAAATCGTCAGAAATAGTAACACGGACATGAAAATCAGTTGATTTTCTATCGTTGCAATCCTTTTTTACAGTCTTCAGCCCATGTCCGGCAGGATATTCCGGTCAATCTGTTCATCGGCACTTCCGGATACAACGGTCAGGTAGATCCGGAGCAAACCGACAGAGGGAAAAACTTTCACTCTCAAAGTCGAAAGCCGGCATTCCATAGAGGTTCTTATCCGGAAAATAGAACCGAACGGGTTACGAATCGACAATTTCCAGCTCGAAAATGCCGAAATTGTCCGGGGAGGAGAATTGATTTTTAAATATTAGGGCTATATTTGCACTACTAATTAAATCACAAGATCATGAAAAAAGACGTCGCTTTAGGGATTGACATCGGTGGTACCAACACCGCTTTTGGTTTTATCGACAGAGAAGGGAACTACCTTACAGAAGGGAACATCCCGACAGCTAAACATGAAGATATCAACGATTATCTGAAAGAATTATATCTGGAAATCGAAAAAGTACTGGATCCTATCCGCCAGGAAGTCAACTTTGTAGGAATCGGAATCGGAGCACCCAATGGTAATTACTTCAAAGGAGCGATCGAATTTGCACCGAACCTGCCCTGGCACGATGTCATTCCTTTGTGCGATATGATGAAAGAATACTATCCCGAACTGCCGGTTTATCTGAACAACGACGCCAAAGCTGCAGCTATCGGTGAAATGATTTACGGCGGTGCCCAAGGGATGAAAAATTTCATCATGGTCACTTTAGGTACCGGTCTGGGTAGTGGATTCGTAGTCAACGGCGAATTGGTTTACGGACACGACGGCTTTGCCGGAGAACTCGGTCATACCATCGTTTCTCCCAACGGCCGCCAATGTGGTTGCGGACGTAGCGGTTGTCTGGAGACCTATGTATCTGCCACGGGAGTAAAACGCACCGCTTATAAAATGATGGCTAAATATAACTATCCGAGCGAATTGAGATCCATCCCTTTCAATGAAATGAATGCGAAAATCGTAAGCGAAGCTGCACAAAAAGGCGATATGATCGCTATCAATACTTTCAAATATACCGGAAAAATGCTGGGTGAAGCTTTGGCCAACGCCGTTGCCATCACCAGCCCAGAAGCCATCTTCCTGATGGGAGGCCTGGCCAAAGCCGGCGACCTGCTTTTCGAACCGGTAAAAGATCATATGGAAATGAATCTTTTGAAGATTTATAGCAATAAAGTCAAAATCTTACCTTCTAAACTGACTAAGAATGTCGCCATTTACGGAGCTGCTGCTTTAGTCTGGAAAGAGCTGGAAAAATAAACTTCGAATCCTGCGGGTCAGGCTAAAACCTACCCGCAGGATTTTAATAATCAATCGAATAACCATAGCAAGGCAATTATAAGTAACCACTTCAACACCTTTTCCTCCCAATCTGTTTCCCTGCATTTCCCCCTATAACGATAGACAATCTGTATCTCTGTTATTGTTGAATTTTGCTTTTGTCGTTTTATTCCGGCCATATTCCTCAGACTTTGAATTGCAATTACAGTCGTCATTCTACTACTGTAATAATAATACAAAAATATACGACAAGTATAATCGTTATCATAGTGTACGGCCACATAATTTTCCCCTATATCCCCCCTATTCATTCTCAAAAGCTTACAATCAACCATTTTTCTTTCGCAGATAAGCGATCAGGCTTTGGCGTAATTCGTCCATAAATTTAGTCAGCTGTTCTCTCTCCTTCAATTGGTACATCAGCGAATCATAATTAGCCGGGAAATCGAGTCCCAGACAATCGGCCAAAAAACGCACCGTACCGATTTGTGTGACACTTTTACTATCACCTTCCAATTTTCCGGAAGCCAGCAAAGACAACGAAAGTTCCAACAATTCTGTCGGAGTCAATCTCAATTTATACTCCTGTTTCAGAAACGATTCGCGACAATAAAACAATTTTTGCTGACGTTCCAGGGAGGTATGCTGTAAAATCAGATAACGGGCGATCGTTTCCCGGGTAACTGCAGGCAAATCGTTCAGGGCAAGCAGGGCTCCCTGCTCGCGGATTGTCAGATACCGATGGGTCCAGCCAAAATTGTCGTCATAACGATACAATTGATTAAACTGGTTAAAGCGCTCCATAATCACTTTCATCAACACCGGATCTTTACCGGCCCGTTCGACCCAATTCGCTAAAAATGAAGTGCACATAATCTCCCCGATCATCAAATGACTGTTAAAGTCACTTATACTCCGGGCTTCATTAAACCAAACCTGATCTGTTTCCTCTTTATGAATATAAGGGGGGTATATCGAATTGTACACAAAAAGCTTGAGAGAAAATGTGAGCGAAAAGCCTGTAAATACAAGGAGTTTGAGAGGTTTGAAGGTGATTTGGGAAAGAAAAACGAAATGTACACAGGTTTAATTTGCTTTAATTTGGTTTAAACTTGGGTTATGCGATCGAGATAAAGCTTAACAGCGAGGACGGGAAAAGGTTTGTTTTGCTTTAAGGAGATGCTTAAAATAGGGAAATGTTTAAAGGTGGAGAATGTGATTATACTGAAAAAACGTTGATACAGGCGGTTTAAGCGAAGATTTGACAGCGGACGGACGAATGGTCGGGCGGTCCGGAAATGGCTCCTGAAAGGGGCTATTTTTATGTCCGGACGGATGGGAAATTGGGGAGATGAATGGGTGATGAGAAGGAGGGCGAAAAACTGAAAAAAATGGATAATTTTTGCTTTTGCAGTGACAAATGGGGTGACAAATGGGGTGACAAAACACAGAAAAAAGATGTGGTTAGAATGGGGTATAATGCCAAAATAAGGGGTAAAACAGTCTATTTTTGCGTTTAAAGTACCCTATAATACCACATCTTAAAACAAAATAATTTCACGTAATGTGTTGATTTATATATTATTTTAGCATATTCCTTTATAAAAAACAATGAAAAAAATACTTATTGGTACATAAATCCAGATTAATGTTTTAAAAGAATTTACGGATACTACCCATGACTGCATAAATCCTCTTGATCATTGAAATGGGGATTTCTTGTTCGCTGTATTCCGGAGCATGATTTGTCGGGATTAATCTTACGTATCCTTCTTTAGTAGACTTTCCCATTCTTTTAACTGTTCGGTATTCATCCGTGACGATCCCGTAAATCTCTCCAGCCGGTAAATAAGCGATTGGAGTTGTTAATTCTTTCATGGCTATAATGTCCCCGTTACTCAACTCCGGTTCCATGGAATGCCCTGTGAGGTTGCACCAAACAACACCCTCCTTGTTGTATGGGGCAAAGTCTATGTAAAAGGCTGGAAGAATGTTTTGGTCGTTGAATATTAAATCAAAGCCCCCGATAAAGTCTACATTGTAGTATGGCGATCCTCTGTGTTCAAGATTTGTGGATGGAGATATATCCTTTACTTCTTTTAGCATAGGAGTGCGTCCAGTAATAAGCCAATCTATATTAATTATATCAGAATATTCTGACATTTGAAACTTTTTAAAGAAATCATAACTTGGAGCACTCTTCCCTTCTGTTATGTCATATATAGTTTGGGCTCTATTGTATCCTAATTTTGAAGCAAATGCGTTCTTTGTTTCTCTCAAATAAGCCAGCATTTCTAAAAATCTTTCAGAAATTTCTGTATTTTTTGCGTCGTTTTGTTTGTTCATATCAGAATATTCTGTAATATTGCATCACATTTCAATACTGAAACATCGCTGTAAAGATAAGAAATAGAAATTAAACACAAAATAAAAACAAGATGGTGATCGTAAACATGGAAATCGCAGAACAGCTTCTTTGCTGGTATGAAGAAAGGGATGTTGATGCTGAGGCATATTATCGGGAGTTCCGATTGAATGATGGTAACGGGCTATCCCCGGCTCGTATTCATGATTTGACTCTGAAAGCAAGTATCCTGAATACGATAGAACGCTTGCTTGTCAGTGGTGTACTTTTTCAGGGACTGCGATATAAAGTAGACCTGCAGGATCTTGCAGCCCAGATCGTTTATTTACGCAGAGTCGAAAGAATAGAAATACCTCTGCCGGGAAACGCTAAAGTGCTGCAAAAGTTACTTACTGCTTATAGGAAACATGGATATATCGCGTTAATGTATTAAATCGAAAATAATATGACAAAAATTCTAGTAGAACAGGGAGTGAAAGTGAAACTCCAGCAGCAAACCGGAGCCAGTCAGCCGACGATACGCAAGGCACTGGACGGGAAGACGGATACGCCGCTGGCACGGCTGATCCGGGCTATGGCGAAAAACTCGTTCGGAGGGGTTGAAGTGGTGAAGAAATAGTTTATTAATAAATCAACAGGGTTATGAAAATGTACAAAACACAATGTGAAGCGTTTGTAGGATTGAGTGTAATAATTTAGATCCGGGACGGTTTTACGAAAAGGAGTACTGGTTTATGTTAAACCTAATAGTGGACGGTTGGACCGGGGTTCGCTTCCCCGGTGGGAACAATAAAGAAGAATGTTTGATATGATTCAATGGATAGACAATATGTTGTGTGTACAGGGCGGATGGCTGTATGGTGATGGCGGAATTATGAGTGAATCTTGTTATAAAAAATTAGCTCAGCGTAGAAATATCAATATCCACCAGCGTGCCTGCCGCAACCGTCCTGCCTGGGTGGTTTATGAGAGTATGCCGGAGCGTTTCAAGGAGGCCATCGAATCGAAAATCGGGGATATTTATCAGTACGTGAAAGAGAATGAATTATTAAAGTATATCCGGGAGGACCAGAAAGCGCTGAAGATTTTCCGTGATTACCGTTTCGGTGATGACCGGAAACTGCCTGACGAAGCGATCCTGGAGTATTATTCGAATGTAAAGGTAATGAATGCCATACATGAGGTGGTCAATGTCCGCCGTCAGATGCGCCGAAAGTTGGGGAAAAAGACCATGGCGAACGTGTGGGAGGAAATCGCCGAGTCGGTGAAACGGCTCGACAAGCACAAGATCCCGCACAGTCTGCCGGAAAATCCCAGGCGGTTGAAGGAAAAACTCTCGGACTACCTGAAAGAGGGGCCTGAACTCTTCATTCACGGCGGTTTCTGCAACAAAAACAAAGAGAAGCTGAATGACGAGGTAAAACTGTGGGTACTGGCCCAGTGGGCGAACAACATCGAGCGGATCACCTCGGAGGAACACCTGCTGTCGGTGTACAACGAACACGCCCGGGAGATGCGTAAGGCCAGTCGGGAAAATGAAAAGATATGGAGAGAAGTGAAAAGCGCAAAGACGTTGCATAATTTCCTTTATTCAGATGGCATCCAGTCGCTTTGGTGGGGAGCGCGTTACGGGGAATTGAAAGCCAGGGAGAAATTTGTTTACCAACACTCTACCCTGCTGCCGACCATGCGGGACAGTCTGTGGTATTCTGACGGGACGAAAGTAAACTATTATTACCGGGATCAAAACGGCAATATAGCCACCCTGTCGGTCTATGAAGTGATGGATGTGTACAGCGAAATGTTTATCGGCTATGCCTTTTGCCAGCACGAGGACTACACGGCACAGCGGACAGCCTTCCGGATGGCCCTCCGGACAGCCGGCGAGAAACCCTATCAGGTATCCTTTGACAACCAGGGCGGCCACAAGAAGCTGGAAACGACCTCTTTTCTTGGCAAGCTTGCCCGGATAGCCGTAAAGACACAGCCCTACAACGGAAAAAGCAAGACGATAGAATCCGCATTCGGACGATTCCAGAAACAGTTTCTGAAAAAAGACCCTTGTTTCACGGGACAGAATATAACAGCCAAGGATAAGGAAAGCCGGGCAAATATGGAATATATCCTCGCCAACAAGGAAAATTTACCTGACCTCGAAGAGGTAAAGGCCCTCTACCTGAAACGGCGCGAGGAATGGAACTCGGCGCCCCATCCCAAGACAGGAAAAGCACGGAGCGAGATGTACCGGGAGAGCCGGAACCCGGAAGCCGTGGCACTGACCGGAGAAGACATGCGTGAACTGTTCTGTACGGAACACGAGAGCAAGATCCGGGTAACGGCCTACGGGCTTTCGTTCGAAGTGGAGAAACGGAAATACACCTACATGGTCTACAATGGGGACATGCCGGATGTGGACTGGATTGCCGACCACGTGGACAGGCGGTACACTGGCAAGTATGACCCGGACGACATGAGCGAGCTGCACCTGTACGAAGAGACCCCATCTCGCGGTCTGCGGTATGTGACCACCGCATTTACAAAAGTGGATATCCACCGCGGTAAACAAGAACAGGAAGAATGGGAAGCCAGTTACATCCGCAGCATCGAAGACAAGAAGAAAGCCCTCCGGCTCCGGAAGCGGGATGAGATAGAGGAAATCCTTGAAAAGCACAACCTCCTGCCGGAACAACACGGACTGAACAGTCCCGCTCTGAAAGGTATCGAGACATCCCGACCCGCTAAAAAAACGGAGGTTATAAAGACCCGGGAACGAAGGAAGCAACGGACGAAGGGAATTGCAGAAATACAGAAAGAGATCAGTAATGTGGTGGCGATCGGCGGCGGCGATGATGAAATTGACGAGATCCTGGACAAGCTGAATGAGCGGTATCCGCTGGAAGATAAAAAGATTTATTCAAGAATATAAAAAAGGAGCCGGGACCTCACGGTTTATCCGGCCTGTAAACGAAACAAAATTATGGAAAATCAGGAGAAAAAACAAATTTCGGAGGCGCTGGAGAGTTACTGCGCCCGTTTCGAGAGCCAGAACAAGGCGGCCAACAGCCTGAAAGGCGTGAGTGCAGCGACAATCACCCAGGTGCTGCAGGGGAACTGGGAACTAATCGCCGACAGGATGTGGCGGAACATTGCTTCGCAGATCGGCTATTCGAAACAGGAATGGGCAGCCGTCGAAACGGAAAATTACAAGCTGCTGACCCGATTGCTTGAAGACGCGCAGGAATTCAGCAATGTGTTTGCCATCTGCGGAGATGCCGGAAGTGGCAAGACATTTACGGTGCGCCGGTTTGCCGGAGAGAACAGGCGGGTGTATATGCTGCAGTGCAACGAATACTGGAACCGTAAGATGTTCATGCAGGAGCTGTTGACCGCCATGGGACGGGATTGCAGCGGATATACCGTCGGAGAGATGATGTCGGAAGTGGTCCGGGGGTTGAAGAGAGAGGATCATCCACTGATTGTCATGGATGAAGCGGACAAGTTGACGGATCAGGTGATGTATTTTTTCATTACGCTCTACAACCAGCTGGAGGACCACTGCGGAATTGTGATGTGTGCTACGGACCACCTGCAGAAACGCATCAGACGCGGTCTGAAACTGAACAAAAAAGGATACAAGGAGATCTATTCGCGTATCGGGAGGAAGTTTGTGGAACTGGACGGCGTGAGCAGCGGTGACATTGCCGCAATCTGCATCAATAACGGGATCACGGACCGGGCGGCCATCAGGGAGGTGATCCAGGACAGTGAATGGGATTTGCGCCGGGTGAAGCGGAAAATACATGCCCTGAAACAGCTTTCATGAGGTATTTAATTAGTTTATAAAAGGTTTTTAAATGGCACGAGCGTTAACATACAAGAATATCGAAAACTACAAACCGGTCGAGCTGGAGTTTTCCGGCCGCTGGGAGGCGTCGTTCGGGCGTCCGGAGATGAAGGGCAGTTGGCTGGTGTGGGGAGGTTCGGGAAGCGGGAAAACACGTTTTGCCCTGCAACTGTGCAAATACCTCTGCCGGTTTGGGCGTGTGGCTTACAACAGTCTGGAAGAGGGATTGAGCAAGTCGATGAAGATTGCATTCATGCAGGCAGGTATGAAAGAAGTGGACGGACGGTTCATATTTCTGGATATGGAAAACAAGGCAGACCTGGAAAAGCGACTTGAAAGGCGGAAGAGCCCGGATGCTGTAATTATCGACAGTCTGCAGTATTTCCGGATGACCCTGTCGGATTATGAGCGGTTTAAAAGGAAATTCCCGAACAAGCTTTTCATTTTCATTTCACATACAAAGGGAGGTGAACCCAAAGGAAGCGTGGCTGAGAGCATCCGTTATGATGCATTCGTGAAAGTGTGGATTGAGGGCTACAAGGCTTTCCCGGTAAGCCGGTATCTGGGCGGTGAGGCTCCGCCTTTTATAATCTGGACTCAGGGAGCGGAAGATTATTGGGGAAATAATGAACTAAAAAACAGAAAACCATGAAACAGGAAGTAACGAATTTCGGAAAATTCTACCGGTTACTCCGGCTATTGCCAGGCGGACAGGATCCGGATGAACTGAAAGAGGACCTGGTATGGAAGTTTACGGATTTCCGGACCAACAGCCTCCGGGAGATGAAACGGGAGGAATATAACCGGATGGTTGAGTACCTGGAAAATATGACAGGCGGACAGATCCCGGAACGCAGGCGGCGTGGTTACTACAGTGATGAAGCAGAATTATGGCGCAGGCGTGCCATTGCGGCGGTATTCGGGTTCTATGAGAAGATAAAGGAACCGGTGACGCTGGAGTATGTGAAGGGGATTATCTGTCAGGCAGGAAAAGTAACAGATATTAATCAGATTCCTCCGGCTAAAATGCGGGAGATTTACAACAGCTGGCTGATGAAGCAGCGGGTAAAGCAAAGTGTCGATCGGGTAGCAGATAAAGAGCTGGTAAAGTATGGTTATCTGGAGAAAGGAGGCGGACAATGATTTACATGGAAGGCTGTTTTATTGATCCGCATGAAGGGATCCTGACCGCCCGAATCATTTGCGATACCCAAAAGCAACAGGCGGTACTTGAGATAAAGGATAAGCCGGGACGGTATGGTAAGGTGTTGGCGAAAGCAGGTGTCAGCGGTCCCGGAGCAGAAAGATTTTATATACGGACAACCAATTATTATTTCGGACATGATAGAAAAACAGATTCCTGCAACTGAAAAGGTTGCAAAACTACGTTCCATGGGCTTTGTCGTGGAAGAACGCAGAGTGGAGAAATGGCATGGCGAAGAATGTTTCCATGTATGGGAATGGCAGTTGAAAACGGGTGACGACACGTGGATCAATGCGCTTTCCCTGTTTGATGATATTATAAGGGATAAAATAAGTAATCTGGTAATGGATAGTATCACCCGCTTTGATGTGTACTATAAACTAAACAGGAAATAATTACAATCTGCAAAGCGGGATAGAAATAATATGTAACAAATTAGCAAGGAGGTGTATATGATCGACAAAGAAGAATTGATACAAATATTTGAACAATTTCTGAATGAAACCGGGAATTGGTACAGGTTTACGGATTTTGCAGAAAAACAGGGATATACAATTGAAGAACTTGGATTTTCCGAGGATGAATAGATTAAATAAAAGAAATGATGACGGAAAATGATCTTAAAACTATGGGACTGGTACTGTCGCTTGACGAATGTATTGGATTGGCCCGGGATGTATGTGATAACTGCAAAGACAAAGTGAAACACGCCAGGACTTATGCCTCAAAGAAAGCCTGTAAAAAATCAATAGCGTTTTATGAGGCAGTACTATACCACCTCGAACGGTTGAAAAAGAAAGAATCTGAAATTAAAATTGACAGAGTTTATGAGTAATGTAAATGAATTATCGGTAGAGGAGCTGGAAAGACTCCTTGCTGAAAAGAAAAAAATGAAAAAAGACGAAGAAATCCGTAAGCGTGAGGCTTACGAAGCTATCCGGGCGGAGGTTGTACACAAAATCCGGACAAAAGTCTGGGGTGTTGTAAATAACGTCAAGGGGTTTTTTGATTTTGTCCAGGCAGAAACGGGGGCGTTTAAGGAGGTTATGGCAGAATACGGACAGCTCCGCGATCCGGGGCAAATGAGTTATAAACTGGATTGGGACGGTTTCCGGATTTGGATAAAATGCAACAAGGTGAAACGGTTTGATGAACGTGCCGATGTGGCAGCATTACGATTGATTGAGTTTTTGCAGACATGGATACAGCGTGCGGATAATGGGGTGAACAATCCGATGTACCAGTTAGCGATGACTTTACTGGAACGTAATAAGTTCGGGGATCTGGACTATAAAAGCATTAGCAAGTTATACGAACTTGAAAATAAATTTAATGATCCGGAATATTCTGAAATTATGCAATTGTTTAAGGAAAGTAATGTTGTTGAAGGTACCGCCACTAACTACTATTTTGAAGAAAGGGATGAACGTGGTGTATGGAGAAAATTGGAGCCAAGTTTTAACCGTTTATAATGAATACTATGACAGCAAATTGGTTTGAAGGAAAGGTAAAATATATCCGTATCGGTGAGGATGGCCGGGAGCGGAAAGTAACGGAAGCATATCTGCTGGATGCAATGAGTTATACAGAGGCGGAGAACAGGATTATAGAGGAGATGGAGAGCATTGTAAACGGGGAGTTTTATATTTCCGGGTTAAAGAAGTCGAATATTACGGAGGTGGTTTCGTCGGAAGATGAGAATGACGACCGGTGGTATAAGGCAAAGGTTGCCATTATCGATGCGGATGAAGTAAGTGGCAGGGAAAAGCGGGCTTTTCAGTATTATCTGGTGGCAGCTTCGGACACGAAACGGGCGCTGGAGAATCTGAATAAGTCTCTTTCGACGTTTGTGGTGTCCTGTGAGGTTGTGAGTATTTCCGATACACAGTTTATCGATGTATTTCCTTACATACCTGATGAAATGAAAGAGGATCCGGAAAATTCAGTACCAACGGATCAGGATAAATAAAAAAAGCCCTGAAAGCGAGAAATCCCGGCAAACAAGGCAGTGTAGCAATTGCAAATATAGGGATTTTTCGCCAATGGCTTACAACAAAAAGGGATATTATTTAAGAGCGCGTTTAATACAGGAGATTACAGCCCGGTATTACGAGCCTGAAAACCACGCCAAATGCTATAAACAGGTGTGGAAAACTCAGATTTATCCCCGGTTCGGTATCTGCTATCGCACTTACCTAACGTATTGTAAAGCCAGGGAACCAGAGAAAAAAGAGGATGAAAAGCAATTAAAAATAATGTTTGATTAAAGTTCTAAAAATGGTAATGAATTAATCCAAATAGGATTTTGGGATTAATATTTAATGATTTGAATTATGGCAAAGTTTAAAAAGGGGGATATAGTTGAAATAATTCCAGGTACAGGGCATTGTCTGGAGGTTCAGGCTCAATATGGAATAAAGCATGTTGTTGAACGTGTCGCAGTCAGATATTGGGGAGTGGGTTATATCTTGAAAGGGGTTAGTAAAGACGGGCTTCCGTTTATCTTCCCGGAAAGTACATTACAGCTTTGCGGGCAACTATAATCCGCAAAATGAATTGCGCACATTAATAAAACGAACTGTGTATAATTGTTTTGGAGATGATACATGAAAGCAGAAGACTTGATAGACAAAAATTCTTTATCTAACTTTACAGTAGATAAAGATCAAAGTGTGGTATTTGTACCGATCGCATTGACTGCTATTAATATGGCAAGAAAAGAGGAGATCGAAAAGGCAAAGAAAGCTTTTTGCCGGCAGCAATGTAATATTGTGTGCAGGGAATCGGACTATGGGAACAGATGTCTTGATTTCGAAGATTTTATATCAGAATTAAATTCATAACAGCTATGAAAGTAGAAAATATCGTAACCAGTATTGAATTAAGTAAAGAACTTATTGCAGCTGGGGTTTCTGCTGAAACTGCTCTTTGCTGGGTAAGAAATCAGGCAGGTGATTATCAGGTGGAGATCCATGATGATTTTTGTGATGACCGTAGTCTTGATCCGGTTCCCTGTTATACAACATCCGAATTGGGTGTAATGCTGGGAGATTACGTTTCAAATATATGCCGGCATGATTTTGGAGTACATCGATATGAACTGTCGTATGCGAACGACTGGATAAAGGGAGGAGAATATGATACTGAAGTGGAAGCCAGAGGCCAGCTGCTTTTGTATCTGATTAAGATCGGTCAGATTACAGCAGAAGAAGCAAACAGAAGGATTTTTAAACTAAGTATAATCCGCAAAATGAATTGTTCACATTTAGAAAAGGAAAATGAAGTCATCGAAATAGCAATAGCTAACTTCGAGAACATTGGAAAGATTGCTGAAAGGTTAACATCCGGTAATGTATCGCACCACGGTGCAACAATAAAGGGTATAGCTCACCGGAACGCTGAATATTTGAAGAAATATTTATTAAAACAGGATATGTATAATCCGCAAAACGAATTGTGCACATTTATAAAACGAAAAGTGTAGAATTTGTTTTGGAGATTATAGCTGACATCCGGGAAAAGTTGGAGCGGATAGAGACGTTTATAAAAGAGGTAAACGAAGTAGAATAGCGGGGTTGAGTCCCGCTATTCTACTTTTAAAGTTACAGACTTCCCGCAATGCGGACAGGTAATACGAACACTACTACTTTCTTCCTCTTTAAATAATTCAGGAACCGGGACCTCTAAAGCCTTAGCTATTTCGCATAACTTTTGTAATGTAAGATTCCGGTTCAGCAGCATAGATAAACCAGGCTGTGTTATTCCCATCCGTTTGGCTAACACCTGCATAGTTATTCCTTTCTCCTTTGCAATCTCTTTTACTCTTAGCATATATGTTATATTAATATTCCCGGCAAAGATAGATAAATAATGTATATATAGAAATAATTTCATATTTTTCAGCATATGAGTGAAAAATATTTTTGTTTTTTCTTGTGTAATATTAATACATGTGTTATATTTGCATCGAAATAATAATACATGATTTAAATAAAAAATAAGGCTATGAAAATTTATAACTACAAAACAGGTAAGGCAGTTTTCGTAAACAACGAAAAAATAGAAATTAGTAATAAGGTTGCTGAAATTTTGGAAAACTACACTATGTTTCCTGAAAACATGTATCAGGATTTGGGTATTGAAAAACGCCCGTTTGTCCAGGATAAGGATGAAGACGTATTAAAAATGGCAGAAGCTACCGAACTGGAAAAATTCGAAAATAATGGAGAAAATAACTTCAATGTCACTTTTATGCTCTATAAAGGGGTTGTATTTGGAGTTTACGGTGAATACGAGGGACAGGATGCAAACTGTCTTAAACAGTTTGATCTGAATCAAGTTTATAATGAATTTAAAAACCTAAAAAAATGATGAATTTAATCGTACTGAGAAGAAATGAAAGAGAAGAAGATAATATGATGTATATTATCGAAGGGAATAAGTTTGAAACGGTGCTCCTGTCGGAGTGCTATGACAAATTTGGACAAAAAATCGGCAAAGAAAATGCCGAGGACTATTGTCTGGAAAACAACTACTGCACCGAACTACGGGAAAAATTCCTGAGCGATTTAAGGGTTGCAGGGTTTGAGGTAGAAGAGGATGCAGTAGAAGATATTATTGAAAGTGAAGACAACTCTGTTAAAGAGTTCGTTGAAAACTGGCGTGATGAAAACGAGGCTTACACAGAAGCCTTAGCCTACAATTACTGGGATGGTAATAACTGGAGGTCTGTAATTTTAAACGATGACGCTAATGGTTATAGCGTTAACTACGAAAAGGTAGAGGAAGAACTTGCTGAGAAAGTTCTTGTAGCGTACGGGAATGCACTTTTCCCCGAATACGAATTTGGGAAAAGTGAAGTAGAGTCGGATGGTTTTACATTCCTAAAGACTCAATATCCCAACGATCCCTTTTTAGCTAATATTACTATATTATAAAAAGAAAGTAAAAAAAAGACCAAAAAAACAAAGTTATGAATACAGAGTTTAAAATTTGCTTAATAATAGTTACAATAGCATTCTCATTCATTGGATATTGTATATATACTGCAGAAAGTAACCAAGAGGCTGAAAAAAAAGAATGCAGTAAACAAACTGAAAATTCAAAAACCGCCATAAGAGAGTATTTCGATGGGCATTATTATATTATATTTTCCCCAAACTATTACAAAATGGGGGTGATTCACGATCCGGACTGTCCATGTAATAAATAATAAAATAAAGCCTTGCGATTGCAAGGCTTTATTCTTGTCTAAAAGTTTCTGAATTATAAGGATACAGCACTTAATTGGGAACTTTTTTAGGTTTTCTACAAAATATTTTCAGCACCTAAAAATACGATATTGCCGAATTGACAGGTGTTGAATAAAAAATAATTTATTTCACCTTCACTAGTGTATTTTCTTCCATGATTTTATATATTTGTGGTGTCCACTGTAACCGGAATTGAAATTTGTTTTTTAAGAGGTAAAGTGTCCCTTTTAAAAATTTTAATTGAACCGTAACAGTGGACATTTTTATTTCAACACCACTTGCAATTACAAAATAATAATATATATTTGTAATCCCTTCTGCATTGGAATTGAAATATGTATGTGACTGGTTTATTCTGTCTTGAATTGTACCGGCAGAAGGGATTTTTAAAAGAACATTACTGTAATGGAATTGAAATATATATAGGGCTGATTGCCTTAATTGTCTTAAATCGAACCAACAGTAATGTTCTTCTGTTTTTTTAAAATTTAAAACGATGGGAATTGAAGAAAAAATTGTCGACCTGTTAGGGAATTATGTTTCATGTGCATCTCTAACCGAAGAACAGAAAGAATTAACACCTGAACAGAAAGAGTTTTATCAGGCGGCGGATATTTGTTTTGAAATCCTGACAAGGACAAAATTAATATCCGGAATAGTAATAAAGCGGCCGGATGAATTCAAAGAGGTATGGGAAGAAGATAAGCCTGAGTTTGATTTTATGTCTAAATACGCTATTTCTACCTGCGAAATAGCTGATGAAGTCATAAAAAAAATCCGGGAATGAGAATAAAAGTAATCCTAAATGCCGATCCCGGAGATTTTATTGATATTAATTATCAATACAGCTTAGCAGCCTGGATTTATCGCGTTATGGATAAATCGAATTCGGGATCGGCAGAATTTTGGCATAATTCCGGGTTATCATTTTCTGAAACAGACAATCGGCGTTATAAATTTTTTACATTTTCTAATCTGTATATTCCGAAGTTCAGGCTGGAAGGAAGGAGAATGTATATTTTGTCGGATTATATTTCATTCATTTTCTCTACATATATAGATGAAATTGGATGTGATTTTATCGGGGGATTATCTGAAAACCCCGGATTTTATGTTGGTAAATATCTTAAAGTAAAAGAAATACAGGTATTAAGAGAAGACGATATTAAATCAGGCGTAATACTAAAGGCCAAATCTCCTATTTACGTTCAGTCAGATAGCCTGCATTTAAATCCGATAGAACATAAAGATATTTACTCTGCTGCAATACACAAAAATTTATCCTCTAAATATAACGTATTTTATAAGTCTGACCGCGATTTCATTCAGACCTCTGTAACGATTGTATCTGGAATCAGACAAAAACTAATTACTATAAAAGAAGGGAAGGATTCAGAGACTAAAATTAAAGGATTTCTCTATACATTTAAAGTCGAAGGTGATCCGGATCTGATCGAAATCGGTTACAAATGCGGATTTGGGCAGGGGAATGCAATGGGGTTCGGTTTTGTCGATGTGACAGAACACAAACCCACTCAGATATAATCCGCCAAACGAATTGTTCACATAAAAAAAGTACAGAATTTGTTTTGGAGATTATGCGCTTTGACCACCTTATCGGATATAAGAAAAAATTACCTATATTTGCAGCGATGCGGGAGCGCATCGCTTTTTTTTGAATACTTTTTGTGAACGTTTATTTTTTCGTCTGAGAAACCGCGAATTTTAAAAGACTAAAAATAGGAAAAATAAACTGGATCAATCACGTATATGGTTACGTGGTTGGGTACGGTTTATTCCTATTTTCAGGCTTCGCGGTTCTGTCAGACGGATAATCGACTCAACCGCGTTTTTTTATGTACAAATTATAGTCAGAGACTCCGCCAAAAGTTAAAAACCAATCCCAGAATGCAAGGGAGTCGGCGTTGGTTTTTAGGAGGTCCTGACGGGCCTCTTTTTTATCAATCCTCCATAATGGTTTCTATTTTTATAAATTGATTGACGTTACTTAATAAAAGGTCGGGGGCTTTTTTCCCTGAATATTTATTTGATTACCTGTATATCCGGTTTTGCCCGGACTTTGTGGTAAGTTTGGACTGCCGTATTATCCGTGTAGCTAAATTTATAGCTCAGTACAAACTCCCGAACAGCATCTTCCCGAAGCATCTTTTTAAGCGATACTTTGCAAAGCCGGGAATAATGTTCTCCGCCGGTTCCGTGCAGTAGTTTGTTTACCTTATCGATCAGATCAAATATTTCGAAGGCTTTATCTTCCCGATCCCGGGGTAAGACGGGAGTAACTCCGTGATACCTGATATCCGCGATTGTAATATTAACGACAGCTTCCGCTTGCTGGGATCTCATTCCTGCAGAGGAAAAATCCACGTTTCCGAGATCGATCAGGGCACACGGCCAGTCAACGGGCGGTTGTTCAAAATTGAGTTGTCCCCAGTCTTCCCCGATATACCGGAACTCCGGGATAGTTTGCAGGCGTTGCTGAATATCTTTAAATACTTCTTTCATGGTGTTTAAGCGATGTTTAAATGGTGATTTAATTTTTGAAAATCTTGTCAAATTCATGGCGGATATCCTTTTCGGCACTTTTGAAAATGTCGGGGGAATAACCCAGGTATTTTCGTTGCGGCATATTTATTTTACGGCTAAATCCTCGTACCTGGTACCGTCGGCCTGTTTTCCGATGCCGTCGGTTATGGGCTTTTACATATTGCACAAACTGCCCGCCTTCATTATGTATTTGGGCATAAGGTACCTTTGTCAGATCTACACCGACACTTACCCGGTCGGCAAGTGCTTTTGCCCTGACGTTGTTTTGCAGGTTACCGGTACCGTACAGGATGCGCCGTCCGCGCGTCAGGTGGTTTTCGCGTTTGCGTTTCTTCCACCGGGGACGGGTCGAGCCGTTCTCAACAAACCCCTGGGCGGAAAAATTGGCATCTTTCATTTTCTCAGCTGCAGCTGCCACATACCGTGGAATCTTTTTTTGCAGCCGACGGACTTCATCCGACTTACTGCGTAAATCTTCTGCCAGTTTTCTGATATCCTGCATATTGGTTTATTCATTTTTTTGTTCTACCTTTGTAATACAGATAATGGAATGGAAACCGCAGTTCCCTGATCCGGAATGGTGAGCGACAAAAACCATTATCTTTTTTGTTTTAATAGTCCTACCCGGAATTTTTCAAAATCGCTGATATTTTTCTCCCACTTGTAGAAACTATCCACCCTGCCGTCCATGTTTACCAATAAGACGATTGGAGTGTCTTTGTAATACCTCAGGTAAACGTTGTATAATTCATTGTCAAATGTTGAACTGGTCTGTTGTGTTGCCCACACTTCGTCCGGAGTATTGAACACGTCGATGGCTTCATCAAAGTAGTCAAACCGTCCCCGTTTGAGTAGTTTTTCTTTCAGGACGGAATCGAAGCGGGCGGAGATATTGTTTTTGCGGTCTACCAGCGTGAACCCTTCCCCTTCTTTACCATATTGTGATTCCAGGATACGCCAGTATTCCCGGTAATCATCCTCCGTATGGATTTCCTGTTTATAACCGGACAATTTTTTCGGATGTCCGTAAATCTCTTTTACGGGCTTCATGCCGTAGTTTTTCACGGCAGAAAGCTGCAGTACCTTAGCGTCGGCATTTGCCTGGAAGTAAGGGTGTCCGTCCTCAAATACGATGCGTGACTTCCCCACGTTATGCCTGAACGGTTTCGCCACAACTTTGCCGCCTATTCTTTGTGCGTCCCCGGAGGACGGCATGGGTGTCTTTGTCCGGCTTTCGTAATTGCCCGTCTTGCGGGTATATTCCCTTTCCGTACATTTCCGCACCGTGCAACGGCACCGCCAGCCATTAGGCGGATAATACCTGTCCCAGAAAGGATCGTCAACGGGATAAATCAAACCGTCCAGATTGCGGTGTTCCTCCCGCACATGTTCATCTCTTGCGGTTACATATTCCAGGTAAGGGTGCGTATCTTTGGTTTCCTCGAAACTGATCCAGCGGCTTCCCTGTGTTCCGGCGGCAATTACCTGCTGCCGTTCGGCATCCAGGTAGTTCAGGTTATACCGGGCATTGATTTGCCGGGCTTTGCGGCGAAAATCTCCCGGAGATACCAGTTTTCCGTTTTCGTATACGGCATCACGCAGTTCCTCCAGTTCCGCAAAACACTTGGCACCGGAAAAGGCGAATATATTGTTCTGTACCCGGGTGAGCAGGTTATTGTCCTCCATTGTCCATTCCGGGGAAAAGAATTTTTTTCCATACCCCTGTTCAAATCCGGCAAGCATGCTTTTTATATTGTGGAAATACACTTCTTCCAGAATCCTGTCCTTATCCCATTCCCCGGAATACAATTTATCCAGATAAGGATCTATCAGGCTGTCGCATTCTCCGGCATCCACCGTTAACCGGTAATCGGTCAGGGTATATAATTTCACGATAGCCCCGCGCTGATCAGCGGGGCTTAACCGAAAAAATCAGACGTATCGATGCGGAGGCCGACCCCTCCCGTCACTTCTTTTTTTCCTGTCACCTGGATACCGAATTTATCTTTCATCCATTCCGGATCGATATCCATATACGGCAGGGCCTCCCGTGTCATACCCCACAATTTTTCAATGTCTTCTTCCTGCTGGAGTTCATAGGTAAGCCCTTCAGGAAGGATTCCGATTTTCACCAGTGCCGGGATCACCGTTCCGTTCCAGTAACTTTCCAGTGTTTTTTTATCGGCCTGTACGATCTTATCCAATAGTTTTATACTGCTTTCTTCTTTGGAACGGTTACCGTTTTTCGTATCCTGTCCGATAACGGCCCCTGTAATCAGTAGGGACATTTCCGAATTACAAAGCGATATCAGGTTGTTATACACATCCCCGTTTGTGTCCGCTCCTTTGGCAAACTCAAATGATTCCTCACGGTCGATAATAAAATAGGCGGCCGACCCCATATCGCGGAGCATGGCTTCCGCCCGGTTGAGCATTTCCGGATCCTGAGTATCCGTCTTGATAAAGCGGGGAGGTATGCCGTATATTTCGCAAAGCTCGCTCCAGCAGGATTGCGCAAAGCGCTTGAAAAGGACGTGCGGAATAGCTTTGTTTAATAATCCGTAATTGGTACGGCTACCAAATTCCAAAAGCCATGTCCCGTATTCGCGGCAATTCCGGTAGTCAATGCCCGTAGTGTCATCCTCGCTCAATAGCAAAATGCCCTTTTCCGGAATGATGTTGTTGCGCGGTAGGGAGGTTACGCAAAGCGTATTGTTTTCGGTTGTAAGCTCAATCAGGGAATTCCCCCTGTAGTCCGCCCATAGAATTTCCCGGTCGATTTCATTTTTCCACCTTGCCGCTTTTAAAAGAGCTGTATTTTTCTCATCAATCTCACTTTCCCTTTTCAAAACGAAGGGAACAGAAAGCGAATGCTGCATTCTCAGCTCAATCTGCGAGGTTAGATGTGCATCGAGCAGGATATCCGTGTACAGGTTCTGTAATCTTGCCCTACGGGGATTTTCTACATTATCGGCAGCCCTTAACGCATTTTTCCAGGTACTGATATCCGCCCGGGTCCGGGAAATGGTTTTCGGTACAATTTTAGACACGTACCCCTCCCGGCGTTGTGTCATTTTGGATTTATCGTTTTTTACCGCCATATTTTGCCGCCTTTTTTCCCGGCGGTACATTTTATTGTTTTTCATCTTATCTTTCGTTTACGCTAAATTTAAACGGTATTTAAACGGTAGTCCTGTCAGTCGTCAAAACTATGTTTAAATTTCCGGTTACTTCCGCACCGGAGGGTTGTAACAATCTTTCCGTCTTCTTCCCGTTTCAGAGGTAAATCCGGAGCAATGCTTTTGCCGGATTCACCGACTCCGGCAACCAGTTTGAACCATTCGATGGCATTGTCATAATAGATTTTCGCTTTGTCGAAAAGGATGTCAGCATTTGACAGGCGTATGATGTACCACACCGCCATACTTTTGCAATGTTCGAGTACAAGTGCATTCCGTGCGTTCCCCCCGGCATTGAAAATGGCCGCCGTATCGTAACGTCCGTTCAGGTAGCTGGTCGCTTCCTGGATAGCCATCAGAATGGCCGACCGGATGACGACGTCGTCGGTGGTAATTTGTCCCAGCGTATAATTGTAGACCGCCGTTTTCAATTCTTCAATTTCGATAAACATAGCTTCCTACTTAATGTTTCTGTATTCTTCCCTGGCATCGAAGCACGGGCAATGTTTTATCCATTCGAATGGCTCAATTACTCCGTTGCCATTCAGATCGGGCGAAAAATCCCGGTGTCCTTTAATGGTTGCCCAGGGATAACGTTCTTTCAATTGCTGGAGTAAAAAACACATGGCTGCCTTTTGTTCTTCCGTCCGGTTATCGGTAGGTTTGCCATCCGGAGTGATCCCTCCGATATAACAGATATTTACCGATTGTGAATTGTATCCGGCAACACCGTTACTGGGCTTTTCTTCTGCAAGTAACCGGACGATTTCTCCGGAAGGTTTGATGATGTAATGGTATCCCGGATTTTTCCACTTCAGTATATTTTTCCAATAATCCAGGATACTCTGAACTGTTGCGTCCTGCGGGGTGGCAGAACAATGTACTACGATGTATTTAATCGTTCTCATGTTGATATAAATTAAAGGTTAAAATCTTCGGCTTTCCCGTTTCCCGTATCGGTAGGTGGTCTTTGCCCGGTAGGAAACGGTATTCAGTTTTGAAAATGCACCCTCAGCGGCGTCCGGCCCATCAACCGGCGATTCGTTGCCTTTTTCGAATTCCAGGTACTGGTCTACCAGTTCTATCTGGTCGGCGCTTTCCTTTTCGTCGATGTTGAACCACACATTCCGGCGTTCAAAGAAAGATTGTGACGCTTCGATGCGGTCATATTTGTCTCCCTTTGGACGTTTATCCGCTTTAACCGGGATGTAATATCCCCGCTGGTCGCCTTCGGTGTCAAAATCGTTTACAAATTCATCCATAGCAAAAAGCCCTTCAATCCAATAACGGACTTTCCTGCAGTTCTTTAATTCCGTACTTTCATACAGATCATAAAGCCATTGCGCCAGAACGGTCCGGGTCGCTTGCCGCAGGAAAGTGTGGATGATGTGAAATTCCCGTCCTTTCTTTCCGATCAGGATCATTCCTTTGTGACAGGCAGCCGCCTTATACGACAAATCACCGTAAAATACCAGGGCATCGTATTCTTTTAGCGGCAGCATTTTCTTCCACTGCATATCCTCCATCCGGAACACGGAACCGTCCTGAATGTGCTTGTGCATGTATTCCCGCATGAAAGAACGGTAAGGGGTGTTGTTATACTTTTCACGCCAATAAGCTGCCGACGTTTTCTCCGGCCAGTTGGGTTCGAAAGTATTCAGATCCTTCACTGCAGTAACCGAAAGAATGCGGAATTTACATTTCTGCTTGTTTCCCCGGGCTTTATTGATCTGGACTTTAAACTGTGTTTTAAGCCGGTTGGTAATACTGTTTTTATGGAAGTTGTTATTCGCGAAAACGAACCGTTTAACCGATCCGTCAGTTTCATTGAAACATCCCATCAGGTCCTCGAAAATCCATTCCACCCCCTCACGCATCAGGCGGTCGTTATTCACATGCCGTTTATTATCTACATCATCCACGACGATATAGTCCGGCCGCTGATCCTCTTCCCGGACTCCCCGGGGATTTTGTCCGAACCCCAAAGACATAAAACGTACCCCGTCCGTGGTCAGGAATTCGCCGGCAGCCCAGTCTCCCAGTTTAAAACGGCACCCGTAATCGTTAATAAGCCGTTTGTTATATTGCAGTTGTGCCTGGCAGGCGGACAATAGTTTTTGTGCTTTCTTTTCGGTCTCCCCGATAAGCAGCATAAATTTTAACCTGCCGGTGTAATACAGGTATAAGGGTACCCCCATGTCGGCATGGACGGATTTCGCACCGGAACGGTAGATTTCCAGTAATTCGTAAATTTCCGTGTTCCGGATCATGTCGTCTGCGAACTGTTTATGGAACCAGGCACATTTACATTGTGCATAATTCGGGAAATAGTATTCAAACCAGCGGGTATAATCATCCTCCAGCCACCTGATACGTTTTATCTTATCGGCTGTTACCTCGTTGATATTGATAAACGTTGCCTTGCTGATCCGGCGGCAATGCTCGTCATACCTGGACAGGAGCTTTTGAAATTTCTGGTCTATCGTTGCCATTGTACGGTTATTTTAAAGAATCCTGCTCGGCCCTGTAGGCGATAAATAGCTTATGATATTCCGTGAAATCAATAGCTTTTTGGGGATCAACTTCGGCCATCCAGTTATCGAACTCCATAAATACCGAGATAACAACCGGCAGGGATACTTTGCCGTCCAGATAGGTCAATGCCTTGTTGATTTTGGAAAGGGCATCCGCGTCGATTTTAGCCTTGTTCCCCTCGGAAACGGATTTCATTTCTTCCAGAAGCAGCTCCCTGATCTTTATCGGTGTGGAGATCATCCGGTCGCGCTTTGCATCCCAGTCCATTTGTTTCCGCCATTTAGACAGGGTCACTTCTGTGATTCCCAATTGCACGGATATGGCGGAACAGGTCAGCCCCTGTTCAACAAAAAGCGATTCCGCTACGCTGTATAACTTGTGTTTCGGTTGTGTTGCCATTCCTTTTTTCTGCAAAAATGGAGCGGAAAAAACAGTTGTGAAAAAATAGTGTAAAGCCTTGACATTCTTTTTGAAAGGCTGTTTTTTATACTTCAATTTTGCCCTGAAAACATGAGGAAAGAAATGGAAAGATTTGTGTTCAACGATGAGACAAAAAAGAATTCGCACGGCTTTTATCTGCTGAATGCCGGCGGAAGATTTGAGCGTTTTAAAGCAAACCCGGTAATGTTAAACAATCACGATTTGGCACAATTAACCGGGAAATGGCTGGACTTGCAGGTAAACGGTAATCTGCTCACTGCGGAACCTGAATTCGATGAAGGAGATCCGGACGCCCTGAAGGTAAAGGGTAAGGTTGAGCGGGGGTATTTGCGTGGTGCTTCTCCCGGCATTATTATCCTGGCAGCAGAATGGCGGGAAAACCCGGCAACCAAAGAACAGGAAATTTTCGTGACGGACTGGGAACTGTTTGAAGCTTCCACGGTCAGCGTACCGTCCAATGCCGGTGCACTGACTTTACGGATCTATGACACTAACCATAATCTGGTTAATGATCAGGATGTAAAGTGTCACGTTGAAAACATTATCAGACTGGGGCTTTCCTCACCAGAATCCCAAAACACCATTAAAAATGTAAAGATGAACGACGAAATTAAACTGACAGCTGAAGCGCTGGTGGCACTTGGCATTCAGGGCACGGCTGACGCGACGGCGGTCAATGCCGCCATTGTCGCCCTGAAAGTTAAAGCGGATAACGCTGAGAAGGAAGCACGCGAACTGAAAGAAAAGGCAGAAACTAACAGAAAACAAGCCGCAGAAGAGATGGTAAATCTGGCTGTTCAGGACGGACGGATCACCGCCGATAAAAAGGAAGCTTTTATCAGGTTGGCACTGGCAGATCCGGAAACGACTAAGGTAACCCTGGACTCGATCCCGGCCAAACAGAGTTTGGCGGCAAAAATTAAAGGTCTCTCCGGTAATTCACAGGTTCCGGAAGAACGGAAAAACTGGACACTGCTACAGTGGATGAAAAACGACATGTCCGGTCTGAAAAGGCTGCAAATTGAAGCTCCGGAAGTGTATGAGCAAATCAAAAAAAATGTATAACAACAAAACGAAAAAAAGATGGCTATTGAAAGAGAGTTATGGCTTGAGATGATTAAAGAGGGAATGGTACCGGATACCTCGTTTCTCTCCCAGTCGGTAAATATGGATGAATTTGTGGAAAACAATGTGCTTCATCTCCAGGAAGCCGGCGTCGATCCGAAAGTGCTTATCGACAATGACGTGTGGCCGATACCGGTGGCAACCCGTGAGGATATTCCCCTGGAATTGCCACTACATACCTTTGATACGGAAAACACCCTTGTAAGAAACATCGAAGAGAAAGAATCTTCCTATAACAAAATGAACAGTGTGGTCCGTTCCCATAAAAAATCGTTGATCAGGCAGATATCCGCCCATGCAGCCCATAACTGGTGCCCGACAGAAAACGGGGACCTGACTCCGGTAATTGTGACTGCCGGTGAAGTGAATAAAGCCGGTCTGAAACGTATTTCCTTTGAAGATATCCTGAATATGGAAGCACGGTTCCGGGCTTTGGACGTACCGATGGATTCGCTGGTTGTCGTATTGAACTCTTTCCACCTGGCCGATTTGCAGGCGGAAGATATGAAACTGTATAAGGAGATATTGTCTTCCGGGAAGCTTTTTAATTCTAAGCTGTTTACTTTTTCCGGCTTACCTTATTTCGATACGACTACGGGAAAGAAAAAAGCTTTCGGAACTGCTGTAGGTGAAAATGACACCCAGGCATCCCTGATGTATTGCAGGGACGAAGTTTGTCTGGCCCGCGGGACTACAGATGTGTTTGCCAGATACAAAGACCCGAAAGAGCGCGGTGATATTATCGGTTACCAGCAGCGTGCAATGGCTTTACCTATCAGGGGTAAATACATCGGGGCTTTTTACAGCGGAAAATAATCTTAAATCAAGATCATGGATGTGGTACAAATCATTACCGCCCTGACCGCCTTGCTAGGTGTTGTTACTTCTGTTTTTTATGTCCGGCGTACAAAGAAAGCAGAAGTAAAAATCAAGGAAGCGGAAGCCAGGGCGAATGAGATCGAGAACCGGAAGAATGATATCGGTAACGCAGAACTGATGATCGAACTGGTCAAAAAGGCTAATGCTGAAGCCTCGGAAGTTCAGCATAGTTTAATTGAAGCTTTAAAAAAAGAAAATGGAAAATTTAAGAAATCAGTTGAGCGGCTGGAAAGGGCTTTCCGGAGTATTCACCGTTGTCCTTATCGTGACAATTGCCCTGTTTATGCAGAGTTGCAAAGCGAAGAAGGAAGTGAGCAGCACAACCATTGTCCGGACGGAAACCATACGGGAAACTGAACGTGATACGGTGGTTGAAGTACAGGCCGACTCTGCTTTAATAAATGCTTTGCTGGAGTGTGACAGTATTGGAAATGTGTTGTTGAAACAGATAACAGCATACGAAGCAGGAAAGCATGTAAAACCGCCCCGGTTGGATATCCGGGATAATGTGCTGACGGCAACGGTAAAGGTGGATTCTTTCGGAATTTTCATGACGTTCCGGGAGCGGTATGTGGAACGGACGGATTACATGGAAAGCCAGGAGAAAGAGATTGTATATGTGAACCGGCTGACGGAGTGGCAGAAGTTCCGGATACGTTTGGCGAATGTTGTGCTGGTGGTGGTCCCTGTTTATATCGTGTTTAAATGCCGGAAATCAATCTGGCAATGGATAAAGAAAATTTTATTCAGAAAATAACCGGCAAAACCAACGAGTGACTGGATGTTATTTATAAACAAAAAAATCATCGGATTATGGAAAAAGAAGAAATGGTGGAAACCAGAGGCTTGACGGAAGAGCAAGCAAAAGCAGAAGCGGTTGAAAGCGCTGAAACGTCCAAAACCCAGGAAGCGGGAAAGAAAGAGAACAAAGAACGGAAAGAAAAAACAGGGAAACAGGCAGAAAAACAGGCAGATGCCGATAAACCGGAACCCCAGAAGAAACCGGAGAAATCAAAAGCGACCAGAGATATCCCCCCATTTTTGGAGTCTTACATGAAGGCTTATCCCAAGGAAACGGCCTTTCATGTCACCAGTGACAAACAGGTATTCCTGGGAAAGGATTTGAACCTGGCACGGTTTCACCAGCGGAGCCTGAAAACCGAGGGGGAAGTACAAACCATAAAAGTGAAATGACATGGGTTTAGGAAATGTAAATATAAAACTGGAAAACGGCGCCCTGGGGCGTGTTGCCACAACGGATGACGGGGTGGCCGGGCTGATCGTGACGGGTAAAGCCGTTGCTGAAAAACTGGATCTGAACAAGGTTTACCTGTTTTCCGGAACGCGCGATCTGACCACTTACGGGATTACGGAGGAAGAAAACCCGCTGCTCTGTAAGGAAATTACAGCATTCTACGAACAGGCAGGCGACGGTGCGGAATTATATGTACTGGTGGTTAGCGAAGCTACGACGCTTACCCAAATGTGCAGTGTGGATGACGGCAGTCCCTTGAAGAAGCTGATCGATTATGCCGCCGGGCGGATCCGGCTGGTAGGTATCAACAAACTGCCCCCGGCAGAATACGAAGCCGATACGGCACAGGGTATCGACGGAGACGTAATTACGGCTGTTGCGGCTGCGCAAAATATTGCAGAGGCATACCAGGATAAAATCAATCCGTTCCGGCTGTTACTGCCGGCAATCCTGTGGAGTGGAAGTACGGAAAGCCTTTTCAAACCCCGTGAAGGGAGCTATAACCGGGTGGGGCTGGTATTGGCTGCCGACAAAATTATCGGTGAAACTGCCTCTCCCGCTGTCGCACAGGTGCTGGGCCGTGCCGCTAAGATCGCGGTAAATTATTCGGTTGCCCGTGTAAAAGACGGCACCATTGCCGCTTCCGGTTTTCTGGCCGACGGTAAAACGCCGGAGGAACACGCCGGCATGCTCGATGCGCTGCACGATGCCGGGTATATCTTTTACCGGACGTTTATCGGGAAAAACGGGTACTACCTCAATGACGACTGCATGGCTGCCCCGCTCGCGGACGATTACAGTAACCTGAACCTCGGCCGCGTGATCGACAAGGCCATCGTAATCGCTTACAGTGCATACGTGGATGAAATCCAGGACAGCATCGAGGTAGACGATAACGGGCAGCTCCCGCAGTATCTGTGCTCCTACTTCGAGGGCAATATGGAAAACGCCGTAGCAGCCAATATGCAGGAAGAAATCAGCGATTTTGAATGTTTTATCGACCCGGAACAAAACATTCTCTCTACCGGTGTTATGAACGTAAGCTGTAAGATTGTCCCGAAGGGGATTTTGAAGGAAATCAATGTGACACTGGGATTCGATAATCCCGCCTTAAAAGTATAAAAATGATACATATTAACAACAAAGAATACGCCTGGGGAGATATAACGGTCGTGGTTTTCGGCCGTCCCCTCGTCGGGATCACCGGTATCGAATACAAGTCGAAAAAAGCAAAGGATGTGAAGCACGGCTGGGGACGTAATCCAAAATCCATCCAGCACGGGAAACGGGAATATGAGGGAACGCTGACCCTTATGCAAAGCGAACTGACCGCCCTGAACCGGGCAGCCCGGGCCAAGGGATACAAAGACATCCTGGATGTGGATTTCGATATTATAGTCACCTATGAGGCCGATCTGGTGGTTACGGTAGATAAAATATGCTGTGCTTCCCTTACCGAATCACCCTCCGGCATGAAGGAAGGAGACGCACAGGCTGAAATAGCGCTGCCATTCGTTGCCCTGGATGTGGAATATGACACCACTGCACTGGCATAACCGAAATTACGGGATCAGGTTTCCGGTCCCGGTTTTAAAAACCATTTAAACATTATTTAAACGATGGAAAAACTGACGAAAGAACAGGTCGAAACGCTGAAAAAAAAGCACGGGGAAGTTTTTGAAATTGAAGTGGAAGATAAGGTTTGCTATCTGAAAAAACCTACCCGTAAAGTGCTTTCGCTGGCTGCTACGGCCGGACAGCATGATCCGATGAAGTACAACGAAGTGATCCTGGCGAATTGCTGGGTGGACGGGGATGAAGAAATCAAAACGGATGATGCTTATTTCCTCGGGGTGTCCGGGGTTCTGGCCGAACTGATTGAAGTAAAAAAGGCGAGCTTAAAAAAGCTGTAGCCCCGTTGGGATTAGACAGCCGGACGTGGTTGTTCGAGGGGAACGCCCTGATCCGGGCGCACCTTCACCTCGATCCCGACGAACTCACGGATGAAGAGTGGATCACGCAGGTTCACATGGCACTCTGGATCGAACACCGGTATTTTCAGCATTTAGGAAAACTTTTAGGCGGATAAATATGGCATCGACTTACGAATATATAATCAGTTTGCAGGATAAGGTATCCGGCACGATGCAGCGTATCGTCGGTGCTTCTTCCGCTACTATCGGCAAGCTGACGGCCTTGTCGGACAAGGCCAGGACATTACAGGGGGTAACGGGCGACCTTTCCGGGAGTATGTTCCAGCTAAAACAACGGATCGACCTGTTACAGCAGGAGAAAGAACTGCTGGATCCGTCCAACCTCGGCCTGATTAAACAATACAACCAGGAAATCGACAGCCTTTCAGGCCGGATTGAAAAACTGGACAATGCCGGACGGGGCGGGAAGCTGAAAGGCTATCTGGGCGAAATCGGCGGCATGATCAGGGGATTCATCAATCCTGTCACCCTGGGTGCCGCTGCCATCGGTTTTTCCGGCAAATCAGCGATGAGTTTCCGGGAAGGGATGGCAAAGGTGAATGTTACCGCCCAACTGGATGAAAAGGGACTGTCGGATCTGGAAAGTAAAATAAAAGGGATAGCGAAAGACAACAAATTCGATGTCGGGGTGGCTCCGGAAGCCTTCGAGCAGATTATCAGCCAGACGGCGGACGTGGATATGTCGCTCGATGTGCTGGACGCTGCCCTGAAAGGTAGCAAGGCGGGTTTTACCGACCTTTCTACTGTAGCCGGGGCACTGGCACAAACGATGTCCATTCTGGGTGGTTCTGCCAGTTCGCTGGAGGTACTGGATACCTTCTTTGCGGCTAAACGTGTAGGGGCCGGAGAGTTTAAAGACTTCGCTACTTATATGCCGGGGCTGATCGCTTCGGCGGATGCGTTAGGTGTGAAATACAAATCGGTGGCCGGGGTGTTTGCCTACATGACCGGGAAAGGGCAGGATGCTGCACGAGCCTCTGTCCTGATGGGAAATATGTTTTCCGCCTTGTCGAAGTCGGATATTACCAAAAATCTGGATAAAGCCGGGGTAAAGATTTTCGACGCACAGGGTAAGATGCGGGATTTTGTGGATATTTTCCGCGACCTCGGCGGCGTGATGGCGGGCATGAGTGACCAGCAGAAAACCGGCTTTCTGGAGAAAGTCGGGATTGTCGATAAAGAAGCGAAAGCGGCCTTTGCCGTTATGGGTTCCGACCTCGATAAACTGACTGAATCCATGCAGGCGACTGCCAACGCCGCCGGAGAAACCAACGCCGCTCTGGAATTTTCAAAGAATCCGATACAGACAGCGACAGAGGTCTGGGGTCAGTTCAGGGGGATCGGCCGGCAGATCGGCGACCTGCTTCTTCCGGTTATCTGCAGCGGGTTGTCCGTTTTGGGACATGTACTCTCCGGAGTGTCGGCTGCCCTTGACGGGGTGATATCGTTTTTTTCCGGGTGGGTAAGTTACCTTCAGGAAGGCAACCCGTTGGTGTGGGGATTGACGGCCGCCCTCGGAGCTTTAACAGTGGCCCTGATCGCATACGAAATGTGGACCAACCGGGCAGCAATCGCGACGAAAGCAAAAGCGGTATGGGATGGGATTGTGGCGGCTGCCACCGGAGGGTGGACAACAGTGCAATGGGCCTTGAATGCTTCCCTGTACGCCTGTCCGCTGGTGTGGATCGTAGCCCTGGTTGTCGGCCTGATTGCCGCCATCGTGGCCTGTTGCACCAAAGTACAGGGCTGGGGAAAACAGTGGGACGTAATCGTACAGTTCATGAAAAACGTCTGGGACCTGTTTGTCGAAACGTTTAAATTCCGCTGGAATGTACTGACCAATGGCTTTATGCTGGGGCTCGATAAGATCAGACTGGGATGGTATAAGTTTAAAGAGGCTGTCGGTTTGGGAGATTCTGCGGAAAACCAGGCAATGATCGCGCAGATCAATGCCGATGTGGAGAACCGCAAACAGGCGATTACCGACGGAGCGAACAGGGTAAAAGAACTGGCCCGTAAAACAGCGGATTCCCTTTCCTGGGAATTATCCTGGAAAAAGGACGAAGCAACCGGAGAAAGCAAACCGGCCCCCGGAACGGAAACAAAGCCGGGTGAGCTGCCGAAAGCCGGGATACCTGATTTCGATTCCCTGATGAAAAAAATGGGGAAATCCGGCGGACAGGAATCCGCAAAAGAAGTAATTGACCTGAATGAGGCGGTAACCGACAACAAAGGGGATACGGCATATTCAGCCATCGCTTCCCGGCTGGCAATGGTAAAAATGCCGCCGGCAGCAGTGTCTCCCGTACAGGTTATAACCCCTGCTCCCGGTACTCCGGTGAATAATATTAACGTTCCGGGAGCTGCCGCCCCGGTCGTGAATGTAGATAATACCGATTACGCAGGCAAGGATAAGACAGAGGTATTACAGGGTATTGCGGAAAATGTGTCCGGAATCCGTTCGATACTCGGCGGCGGTCTGGTGCTTCCGGTTTCCCCGGTTACCGGCAAACCGGAAGCCGGCAGGAACAAAACGGTTTACCTGCGCGGAATTTACGACAGTGTTATCCGGTTACAGGGTATTGCCGCCGCCATTGCTGCTGTAGTAACCGTAGGCGGGATGAATCCGGTGAATCCGGTTGCCATCCCTGTGGTCACACAGATCAGCATGCCGGAAGTCCCGGCTGCAACGACGACCGATATCCCGGTGCTGGCCGCGGCTCCGGAATTGCCACGGACAGAGAGACGGCAGGATAAAGAAACCACCCCCGGGAACAAACCGGTAATGTACCTGGATAAATATTGCGAGCAGGTGGTTATTAACATTCAGAACACCGACCGGCGCGGTACCGATGAAATCCGGGAAACTATCCGGGAAACATTAACAGATATATTCGATCCGTATGAAGCATAAGTTTAATATACCCAATATCGGCGTTTCTCTCCTCACCCAGAAAGGTCTCCCCTTCCCGGGAGCCTTGACAGGGGTACGTCCGGCAGGAACCTATAAAGGGGACGCACAGGAAGATTACGAAGTGGAACCGGAAGCCCCGGAGGCAGAGGAATTTATCCGGGGAACACGGCTGCGGGGGAAAGACAGGTTAGGCCGCTGGTATTTTATGCCCGTGAGTTTTACCTACTCTTCTCCTTCCGGAGAGAAAAAGACACTGGAACTGGAGCGGGCGGAAATCAGGACGGTGTCAGCAAAGAAAAATATTGTTGAAACACCGCTGGTAGGCCGGAAAGGCGCTGTCCGGGAACTGATCAGTTCGGAAGACTTTAAAGTTTCCATCCGGACGGTGGCGCGGACGGAAGACGGCACCTATCCCGCTGACCGGATTGTTGAGTTCAGGGAACTCTACAACGTAAACGAGGCGGTTGAACTGAAATCGGCACTGACCGACCTGCTTTTCGATGAATACGACAAAGTCGTGATTACTGAAATGACTTTCCCGGAAACACCCGGTGTCGAAGATGAGCAGGAGGTGACAATCGAATGTACTACAGACAAACCTTTTGAACTAACCCTTGACTGAGTCGCGGGCCGCGACGGGCAGTAAAATAACGCAATATGTTTACATTATGCAGTGAAATAACGATAGGCGGGAAAAAGTTCGGCGGCGTGCATGACGTCCGGATCAAACGGTCCATTTACGAACTGGCGGCAACAGCGACGGTGAAAGTTCCGGTGACGGCGGTGCTGAAGCAAGCCGGGAAACCGGTGACGGAGGTAGAAGTGGCAAAGGAAATCAAAACGGGGGATCCGGTGGAGATCCGGCTGGGATACGACGGGATCCTGAACACGGAGTTTAAGGGGTATGTAAAGCAGCTTAACCTGAAAACACCGCTGGAAATTGTCTGTGAAGATGCTTTTTACCTGTGCCGGAAACAAAGTGTTACCCTATCCGGGAAAACGACGCTGACAGATGTTATCGGGAAATGCGGCCTGACAGCCGGCTACACGGCAAAACTGGCTCTGGAAAGCTTTCAGGTACCGAACAAACCGGTATCGTGGGTACTGGCAAAACTGAAAAAAGATTACGGACTGTCGGTATTTTTCGATCCGGAAGGACGGGTATATGCTGCAGAACCTTTTAAAGTGGCCGGCGACACGGTAAAGTACCGCCTGCGGTATAATGTAATCCGGGACGACGATCTGAAGTACCAGTTGGCAGAGGACGTTAAGCTGAAGATAAAGGCGGTGTGTATTTACCGGGACGGGACAAAGGTAGAGGCAAAGATCGGAGCCGAAGACGGAACGGAAAAAACGATGTATTTCTACGATGTAAAGGATCAGGCGGAACTTGCCGCCCTGGCACAGGCAGAACTGAAACGGCACAGTTACGACGGTTACAGCGGGAAAATACAGACCTTCCTGGTACCGTTTGCCGCTCCCGGCATGCTGGCCGAACTGGAAGATGAAGTGTATGCATACCGGAACGGGCGGTATTATATCGAAAGTGTGGAAACGACGTTCGGAACCTCGGGGGCCAGGCGGAGCGTCGAAATCGGACTAAAGGTATGAAAGGAAATGAAGGAATAAGGCGGATGTTCGAGCGGCGTTTACAGGAGGCCGCGGAGACCGTGTTTTACGGGGAAGTGTCGGAAGTAAACGAAGGATCCCGGACGTGTACGGTGATGATGGAGGGAATCCCCTATGAAAACGTGCTTTTGTATGCCGTGGAGAATACGGAATTGAAAGGGCAGGTACTGATTCCCCGGATCGGCAGTACAGTGCTGGTGGAACGGATTGCAAACGACCGGTATTTCGTGGTGATGTTTTCTGAAATAGACAAAGTGCTGCTGACGATCGGGGAGAATACGATAGTGGAGGTATCGGAGGAATGTGTCCGGATCCAGGCCGGAGAAAAAACAACGGTCACGGCGGATGCTGAAAAATGCCTGCTACAAGTGGGTGAAAGTGTGGTGAAGACGACGGAAAAGGGACTGACGTTTGTCAAGGGCGGAGCCGGGCTGAAAAAAACGCTGGAGGAACTCATCGACGCGATCACGAAGCTGACGGTAACAACGGGTGTAG
>OLIS01000158.1_pt1 | contig 50586 bp, 48 predicted proteins | sample 1601351 | NCBI WGS metagenome assembly OLIS01 (sample SAMEA2452122, study PRJEB22498) | human gut metagenome | biome: human feces; feature: human gut; material: feces | place: Australia | collected 2012
CGGGGTGCCGGAGGCGTCCGCGCAGGCCGAAACCCAAAAAGAGGAGGCGTAATGGAATTAGACTTTAATGTGCTTTGGAAAGTGGCCGCTGTGGTATTTGCCGCCGGCGGGTTATGGAACGAACTGCGCGCTATCCGCAAAGACCTATCCCGCTTGGAATCCAAGCAGGATAAATATAACCATCTGCAAGAACGTGTGGCCAAGTTGGAAGACAGTTGCGCCAACGCGCATAAGCGTATTAGTGAAATGCACTATCACAGGAGGGATGATTAATGGATAACGTAAAAGCCGCGGCCTATATTCGCCGCTATGAGGGCTTTTCCAAACTCCCCTACAAATGCCCTACGGGGCATTTAACCATTGGCTACGGGCATAATTTGGAAAACGGTATCAGCGCAAAAGTCGCCTTGTTTATCCTGCAAGAGGATTTAACCCGGGCGGAACAAGCCGTCAAAAATGCGTTTCCTTGGTGGTGGAAACTGGACGACGCACGGCAATTTGTGCTGGTGGATATGGCATTTAATATGGGCCTTGCGGGCTTAAAAGGCTTCAAAAAAATGCTTACCGCCGCGGAACAGGGCGACTATCAGACCGCCGCCAAAGAGATGTTGGCAAGCAAATGGGCGGCGCAAGTAGGCCACCGAGCGGTAGAAAACGCCCGCATGATGGAAACGGGCAAATGGATTTAATATCGGCAAAGCAGCCGGAATTAAAAAGGAGTGAAACAATGGAACTAGGAATGATTATCTGCCTAGCCGCGGTTGCGTGCGTGGGCTTAATTGAGTGGACGAAAAACTTGGTAGAAAAGTTTTTCAAGGTGCCGGGCTTTGTATGGTCCTTGGCGGTATTTGCCGGGGCTATGCTCTGCGGGTTCATTGCCGTTTATGGCGCGGGGATTACGGCCAAAACGCCGCTTATGGCGGTGCTTATCGGGCTGGTGGTATTGGCCGTTGCACAAATCGGCTATGACGGCATTAAACGTGCGATTATGAGCCGCGCGGAAAAAGCCCTGACCAATGAAAAAACTAACTAGACTGTTAGCCCTGCTACTACTGGCAGGGCTACTATTCTCCAACTGGCACAAGGCGCGGCAACTGGATAAACTGACTGCCAAGACGGCCACTTTGCCCGAAAACACCGCCGCCCAAGTGGTTATAAAGGCTAACAAACTCACGGCCAAGGTGCGCCGGCCGGACGGTTCTGTCAAAGCCACTGTAAAATATGTGCCGCCGGAGGGCACGGTGGAAGTCGTCCGGCCCACCCAGGGAGCCGAAACGATACGCGTAAAACGCGCCGGTTTTACTTTTCGGCCCGCGGTGCAGGGGCTATTAGGGAACGAGATAAAAGCCGGGCTAGGCGCGCGTTTGGCCTATTTTGACCGCTATGGCGCCGGGGTAGGCTTGGACCAAAAAGCCGCCCCTTATGTGTTTGCGGATAGGCGCCTAGACGATTTTACGGGGCTTTTGCGCAACACGACCGCCGGCGTATTTGTAGGCCAAGGCCGCGTAGGTGTGCTGATAGGGATTTATTTATGAAATGCCCGGATGCACAATTTGACCGATATTTTAGTGAGTGCATTTGCCGCAAGAGTGGCAAGCCATGCCGGCTGGTGTGTGAAAAATGCAAAAAACAGGATAATTTATGAAAACAAAAGCAGAACTACTAAAAGAAATTGCCGAACTAAAAGAAGCGCAAGCCAACTGCTATGGAACCAAGTGTGAGGTGTACAGCCGCGTTGTGGGGTATTTGCGCCCGGTGCAGGGCTGGAACAAAGGCAAAAAAGAGGAGTATGCTATGCGAAAAGTGTATGATGTTGAACATCCGAAACGGTCCTGCGGCTGCCAGTAAGCCCAATCAGAAGCACCAACACTGCACAAGACTGCACGGGGTTTATGCTGACATTTTGCTGACAACGCAACTGCCGCACAGGTCCGCAATTTCCCAATTTTGCAAAATAGGTTTTACGACGAGAAAAAAGGCTTTTTGGCAGTTTGTATGGCTAGAAAGCCCTTGTAAATAGAAATACCCCCGGCGGGAGTTGAACTCGCAACCTTCTCCTTAGGACGGAGCCGCTCTATCCAATTGAGCTACGGGGGCGTAAAACAGTTATTTAGCAGCCTTTTTGATGCGTTTACCGGCTTTTTTAGCCTTTGCCGCAGGAGATGTCTTGCCTTTCGCGTGCGCCTTTTTAACGGTTGTTTTGGGCGCAGGTTTCCGCGTGGACACTTTTTTTACAACGTCTTTTACCGCACTTTTTTTAGCGGACGATTTTTTATCCGTTTTTTTAGCAACAGCCTTTTTTGCTTCGTTCGCTTTTTGTTGGGCAATCAGCACGGCCCGCTGTTTTAACAGTTTTGCAAGCGGGCTTTTGTCTATTGTTTGGCCCAAAATATTTGTTTTTAAGCGCGGCTGCATGGCTGTATGCAGTTTGCGTGTGCGTAAATCCAGGGCGGCGGGTTCCAAAATTCCCGCTTTATAGGCTTCTTTGCGCAGGGTGTTTACGGCACGTTCTTCAATTTGGCGCACCCGCTCGCGCGACAAACCCAAAATATCCGCCACTTCGCCCAGTGTTTTTGGCTCATTATCGTCCAGACCGTAGCGCATAATAAGCACTTGACGGTCCCGGTCGTTTAAATCAGCCATACTTTTTTTGATGCTGTTTTGGTTTTCATTTTTAAGAAAAACATCGTGGGGATTGCCTTTTCCGTCGTCGCTGATTAAATCTTCCAGGGTGGTTTCGTCCTCATCGTGAATCAGCGTAGTGAGAGAATCAACCCCTTTTGCGGCATTTAAAGTGTCCATAATAGACTTTACCTGCCGCGCGGTCAAATTGAGTTCTGCCGCCATTTCGTTTAAGGACGGGTCGCGCCCGTTGGCTTCCTTCAACTCGTTCCACGCGCGGAACCATTTTTTTAAATTTCCCCACGCGTGCGACGGAATTTTGATAGAGCCGGATTGTTCCTCAATATATTTGCGGATATATTGCTCTATCCAATACACGGCATAAGTGGAAAAACGGTAGCCTTTTTCGGGTTCAAATTTATCAATCGCTTGCAGAAGCCCCAGATTGCCTTCTTCAATCAAATCCATCAGGTCCATACCCGGGCGCTGGAAACGCTTTGCCGTCGGAATAACCAACCGCAAATTCATTTCCATAATTTTATTTTTAGCATCTTTATTGCCTTGTTTGGCAAGTTTCCACAACCGGGTCATTTCGTTCCGGTCCAGTTCTTGGGTGATTTTACCCAAATGCTTAAAATATTCGTTTACACTATCAAGCGACTCGTTTTCCATATACAATATAATATCAAACTTTTTGACGGTGCGAAAGGTTTTTGCCTATAAAACCATACACAAAACGCCCGCCGTAATCAGTCCGCTGCCAATCAACACTTTCAGACTGACAACTTCGTGCAAAAATAAAACAGATAACAGAATTGCCAGCACCACGCTGAATTTATCTACCGACACCACACGCGAGACCGTGCCCATTTGGAGTGCTTTATAAAAAAACAGCCACGAACCGCCTGTCGTTAAACCGGACAAGATTAAAAAGGTCCAACTTTTTGGGCTAACTAGTGCCAACTGTTTGTTCGTGCCCGTCATCCATACTATGCCCCACGCCAAAACTAATATTACCGTTGTGCGGATGGCTGTCGCCAGGTTGGAGTTTACACCGTCCACACCCACTTTGGCCAGTATGGAGGTAAGCGCAGCAAAGAGTGCTGATAAGAACGCATATACAAACCACATTTTTTGAGTTCTCCTTGCTTATATTTTATCACTTTCACTACTTTCCCTACGCGAACGGGAAAAATAGTGTTATAATAAAAAAAGCAGTATGCCAATTTTATGGGAGGAAATATGTCCACAGAAAGACCGTCTAAGACTTTTCTGCAAATAATGTTTATGTGTTTGGGTTTCTTTGGAATCCAATTCGGCTGGGCTTTGCAAATGGGAAATATGAGCGCCATTTATTCGCGTTTGGGCGCGAGTGAGGAGCAAATTCCTATGTTGTGGCTGGCTGCCCCGGTTACCGGTTTGCTCGTTCAGCCGTTGGTGGGGTATTTTAGCGATAGAACCTGGTGCCGCTTGGGCCGCCGCCGCCCATACTTTTTGGGTGGGGCTATTTTCTCTATGTTTGCGCTTTTTTTAATGCCACAGGCCTCAGCCATTTGGATGGCCGTTATTGCCCTGTGGATATTGGATACATCGGTCAACGTGAGTATGGAGCCGTTCCGCGCGTTTGTGGGGGATATTTTGCCGGAAGCGCAGCGCAAGACGGGTTATGCTATGCAGAGCGTAATGATTGGCGCGGGGGCGGTAATTGCTTCTTTTCTGCCGCAGATTTTGACGGCTGTCGGCGTCAGCACCGAAGCCCCGCTGGGGCACATCCCCAATACGGTTAAATATTCGTTTTACATTGGTGCGTTGGTGCTGATTACGGCGATTTTGGCTACGATTAAAACGACGCCTGAATATCCTCCGGCCGATATGGCGGAATTTAATAATCTCAAAAAACAAGCGTTTAATCCGTTTAAAACAGTGCGAGAAATGTGCCGCGCGTTTATCACAATGCCCGTTACAATGCGCCGTTTGGCTGTGGTGCAGTTTTTTACTTGGGCGGCCTTTATGGTAATGTGGGTATATTTTACGCCGGGTATTGCTTCGGGCGTATTCCACGCCACACCCGGTACGGCGGCCTACGAAACTGCCGCCAACTGGGGCAGTTCCTGCTTTGGCATTTATAATGGCGTGGCATTCGTGTTTGCGTTTGCCTTGCTGTGGCTGACTACTAAGTTTTCCGCCAAGGCGATACACATTGCCTGCTTGACGGTGGGCAGTTTGGGTTTGGGTTCCTTGGGGCTTACGCTGTTGGGCGTGCAGTTTACACAAATGGGGCTTATCTTCCCGATGATTTGCATCGGTATTGCGTGGAGCAGTATTTTGTCTATGCCGTATGCAATGCTTTCCAATGCGCTCCCGGCGGACAAAATGGGGTTTTATATGGGCGTGTTTAACTTTTTTATCGTAATCCCGCAGATTTGCGTAAACCTCTTTTTCGGCCCGTTTATGAAGTATGTTTTAGGTGGCAGTGCGATTGCCGCCGTAGGCGTGGGCGGACTCTTTTTATTTGTGGCGGCGCTGTTTACCTTGCGGGTGCACGACCGCCAAACGCAGGAGTAAATGATGAAAATTTCCTTTCGTTTGTCTTATAACACAGTATGGGGCGAGACACTCCACGCCGTTTTGTACCGTGCCCAAGCGGGCGCGAACGAGCGCAAAATAAATATCCCGCTATCTACGCAGGACGGTAAAATTTGGACGGGAAGTATTTTGTTGCTTTTTAAGCAGCCTGCCGTTATGGCGTATCATTACGAAGTGCGCCGAAAGGATAAAACCGTTCGTCGGGAGTGGCAAAATGTGGAGCGGGTTCTGTCCGTTTCTCCCTCTATTTCGGCCTATTATTTAAATGATGCTTGGCGTGATTTGCCCGCGCAAGCGCATTTGTATTCATCCGCAGTAACCGAAGTGTTTCGTCCTCAATCTGTTACGCAAACGCCCTTGCCGCTTTTTAAGCGTACGCTTTCATTGCGGGTGCAAGCGCCGTATGATGGAGATTTGTACCTCTGCGGTAGTACGGAGCAACTGGGAAACTGGAATCCCGCCAAGGCCCTGCCGCTTGCGCGTACGCAACTAAATGAGTGGGAGATAGTGCTAAATGCCGATGAGCAAACTTTTCCGGCGGAATATAAGTTTATTGCAAAGAGTAACGGCGCGGTGTTGTGGGAAGACGGCTTTAACCGCACATTAGATAATCCGCCGTTAAAGGCGGGCGAAGTTTTTGTCCGGCAAGATTTATCTCCCCGTTTTACGGGTGAAGTTCCGGTGCGCGCGGCGGGAGTGGTTGTCCCCGTATTTTCGCTGCGCAGTGAGGACGGTTGTGGTGTAGGCGATTTCGGCGACTTAAAAAAATTAGCAGATTGGACGCAAAAAACGGGACAAAAGGTAATTCAAATTTTGCCCCTAAACGATACCACGCTTACACACACTTGGCAGGACTCTTATCCATATAATGCCGTCAGTGTGTATGCGTTGCACCCATTGTTTGCGGATGTGCGCCTTTTGCCTGGCGGTAATAAATCCCTGGAAAAGGAGCGCAAAGAAATAAATGAATTACCGCAGGTGGATTACGAAAGAGCCCTGCAATTAAAATTGGAATATTTAAAAAGGGCCTTTTTAACCGAAGGAAAAAAGATTTTATCTACGCCGCAGTTTCGCCGCTTTTTTGCGCAAAATACGCATTGGCTGCCTGCATATGCTATGTTTTGCACCTTGCGGGACCATTATAAAACGGCGGATTTTTCCAAGTGGGGGAAATATGCCAAATTTTCGCATAACGATTTGGTGGCCTTTTGCAAGCCGGGCGCCAAGGAATATGGCACGGTGTGTTTTTGGTATTATGTGCAATTTTTGCTCCATTGCCAACTAAGTGAGGCGGCCCGGTATGCCCGCCAAAAAGGGATTATTTTAAAGGGGGATATTCCGATAGGAGTTTCTCCCAACAGTGCGGAAGCGTGGGCGGAGCCGCAACTCTTTTACCTGAACACGCAAGCGGGTGCTCCGCCGGATGATTTTTCCGCCACAGGGCAAACTTGGGGGTTCCCTACTTACAATTGGGATGCAATGGCGCAAAACGGTTACCGTTGGTGGACTCGGCGGTTGGTTCATATGGCGCAATATTTTGATGCGTACCGCATTGACCATGTATTGGGCTTCTTCCGCATTTGGCAAATTCCGTTGCACGCCGTACAGGGGCTTCTGGGGCAGTTTGCGCCCGCTTTGCCGATGAGTGCGGACGAAATAAAGGGTTACGGCCTGCCGTTTGATGATTCGTTTATTTGCCCGCACATTACGGCGGAAACGGTGCGGGAAGTGTTTGGCGATTTAGCGGAAAAAGTATCCAAAAAATATTTAGAGTTGAAAGCAGGAGAAAAATACCAATTAAAGCCTGAATATTCTACCCAACGCCAAACGGAGCAGGCCTTTGTGGGCAAAACAGACGAAACGGCACAGCGGATAAAAGAAGGCCTTTTTGCTTTGGCGGCCAATGTGCTTTTTGTGCCGGACCATAAAGACCCGTCTAAATTTCACCCGCGTATTTCCGCGCTGACAAGTGAGGCCTACCGCTCTTTGTCCGTTGGCGAGCAACAGGCTTTTACGCGGCTCTATAACGACTATTTTTTTCACCGCCACAACGAATTTTGGAAGAACGGGGCGATGAAAAAACTCCCGGCTGTTACACAGGCTACGCGTATGCTGTGCTGTGCCGAGGACTTGGGGATGATTCCCGCCTGCGTGCCCGAGGTATTAAACAAGTTACAAATTTTGTCCTTGGAAATAGAGCGTATGCCTAAGCGGTTAGGCGAAACATTTGCCGACACGAAAAAATATCCGTATCTGTCGGTGGCTACGCCGTCCACGCACGATATGTCCGTACTGCGCGGTTGGTGGAAAGAGAAACGGGAAATAACTGCCCGCTTTTGGAGTGAGGTGTTGGGAAAAACAGGCGAAGCCCCCGCGGAATTGGACGGAAAAACGGCTGAGGAAATTCTGCGGCTCCACTTAAACAGCCCCTCTATGCTGGCGTTGATTTCGTACCAGGATTGGACCTCTATGGACGAAACCCTGCGTGCGCCGGACCCTGATGAGGAGCGTATTAACGTACCCGCTAATCCGCGCCATTATTGGCGCTACCGTATGCCTATTACGCTTGAAAAACTGCTAGACCAAACGGCCTTTAACGATAAAATCAGGCAATTAATTAAGGACGCAAACAGATAAAAAAATCCCCCGGTTTCTCCGGGGGATTTTTTTGGTGTGTGGTTATTTTTTCTTTTGAATTAAAATGCGGCCAAATGCTCTTTTTCCATCAAAATAAGGGACATATTCCTTGTCACTTATATTTTATACCCCTTCTCTAATATTCCGTTTAACATTGGACGGCCAGATATTGCAAACGGCTTATTATAATCGCTCGGTATGAATCCGTTATCAACCGTCAGCATGCCCGAATCATCATATCGTTTATTTTTTTCCGGGATTTCTTTCAAAGGAATAATTTTTAAGAGTCTCCATTTTGGTCGTTCTGATATTGGAATATTGGTAAACCAATGCCCGGCTGCGTCCACAATTTCTCTTTTTGGGTTTTGGTATTTATCCACTCGGTTATAACCAGCCCACACCTGCTTATTTATAAAATACGGTAAATAGGTCGCATTTTTACAATTAGTGATATTTGAGATAATCAAAAACTTTTTTCCGCTATTTATTACAACGCGCCAATAATCGCGCGCCCTAGAAAAAGGCGGATTTGTGCAAACAATATCGGCCTCTTCATTTAAGATTTGAAGCGAGAGCGGGTCTTCAAAACACCCAGTATATCCTTTTGGCATTTTAGTCATTTCGTGGACGCCCTTTTTTGTAAAAACATAACCCTTTGCCCCGGCCGAGAACAAATCCATTTGCCCACTATAATGGGTGCATATTAATTTTTTTAAGCCCAGCCGAACAAAGTTTTTAATGAAATACAGAGCGAAGGCAGAAGAATCTTTCTCTGTGCGGGTTTCGCCCACAGCGTCATCACAATTGCAGAACACGCACTTATTGCGCCATATTTCCACAGGATACATTGAAATCTCTTTCTCTATATCCTCATAACGGGTATAAAATTCATCATTATCAACATTTTTCGCTCGCTGCATTACGTCCCGTCTTGTTAAGCCGCGTTCCTGCAAGCTCGGGGTCGTTTTCTTTACAAATTGAACAATGGTCTTTTTTTCGGCAGGCTTTAAGAATACTTCTTTTTTGAACAACGGATGTGCTTTTATAAAACTTAGATACATCTCAAACAAGGCCGCATTGTAAAAATAAATTTCGCGGCTGGACTGCTCCCGCAAGTGGGGGAAATTGTTTTTTATATCGTTTTCTATTTCCCGCATATTCTTGACTTCGCAAGAAAACAGATAAGTATAAATATTGTCTTTTGATTGCCCAGTGGTGGCGTTGTATTCTTTTAACCGGCGCTCCAGGTTGTCGGTTATGCCGATTTTACACTTTGCAGGCTCAAGCGAAGACTGAACTATATAAAGATATTGTTTCTTTTTCGGGGAAGTTTCTGTGGTGGTCATATTTTTTCCTTAAAAATGGTGTCGCTTGCTTTTTGAGAAAGGGCTAAACCCCCTTTTTGCCTCTTTTTTATATTTATCATAAAAGCGTATGGTGGGTCAAACATAGGACTACGCCTTTTCTTTACGCTGACTTTATGCGTAATTTATGCTGACAATTTGCTGACACGCCTACTGTCTTTTGCTTCGCGTTTCGCGCGGACCGCTTTCTGTTTATCTCGACGATAAAATGTGAAAAAATTAGTTTTTTGGCGTAAAAAAAGGGGAGTTTTCACTCCCCTAAATGGTTTCCGGACTAGGACTCGAACCTAGAATGACTGGACCAAAACCAGTAGTGATACCATTTCACCATCCGGAAGTAAATTGTTTCATCACAGCTTAAGCGAGATGAATAACGGAAAATCTGTGCTGAACCCTATTGTGCATCTTTATTGTAGCCAGAACTTTCTTCTTGCGTTTTTCCTACGGATTGGTTTTTTAATTCTTCCTCGTAGGCTTTCAATATATTCTCTTCCAGGTATTCCCGAAACTCTTGGTTAATGGGGTGAACCATATCCTTGTGGGTTCCATCGGGTAACTTACGGGAAGGCATACAAAGAAAAACGCCGTTTGTCCCTTCTACAATTTTCATATTACGAACAACGAAGGCATCGTCAAAAGTTACACTTGCAAACGCTTTTAAGCGATCTTCGCCCATCAGATGTATTCTGACTTCCGTTATTTTCATCTTTTAAACTCCTATGAAATGTCGTAAAGAAAACTATCCGTTCTTTATTTTGTATTTTGCTTACCAAATTTTTTGCATCCTTTTCAGTTTCAACTAAAGCAAAAACCGTGGAGCCAGAACCGGACATCAAAACTGCATCTGTATTTGTTTTTCTCAAATCAAGCAGCACATTTCGTACAGAGTTTGTAAAAGGAACAACGCATTCCTCCAACCGGTTGAATAAACAATCTTTCCAAAGGGTCAAAGGACTTGCACATCTAATGTATGTTATTAATTTATCTAATTTTGAGATATTTGTCAAGACTTCTTCTTTTTGCGGGAGTTTCAGCCGCGCAAAAACGCCCTTCGTAGGCACAACGGTATTGGGGTAGGCAAGCACCAAAAAAGGCAACCGGCCCGCCGCAGGCACGGGGGTTAATTTCTCGCCGATACCCTCGCCTTTTAAAAAGGTGTCCTCATACATAAAAAGCGGTACGTCTGCACCCAGTTTAGCGGCAATACCCAAAAGTTCGTTTTTATCCTTTTTAAAAATTTCGCACAAGGCAAGTAGTACGCCCGCCGCGTCCGAGGAGCCGCCGCCTAAGCCCGCCCCGGTGGGGGTGTGTTTATCCAGCGTCATTTTGATTTTAGCGTTTAAATGGTAATGCGTCAAAAAGGCTTGCGCCGCCCGCCAAACCAGGTTGCTTTCGTCAGCGCGCAGCAGCGAGCCGACGGGCCCTGTTAAGGTGAGGGAAATTTCTGTTTTTTCGGCAGGTTCGGCTTCTACCGTTAAAGTATCGCCTATATTAATTTTGGCAAACAACGTGGCGAGTTCGTGGTATCCGTTGGGGAGTTTTCCGGTAACCTCCAAAAACAAATTTACTTTGGCCGGGCAAAAGCGGGTGATTTTCATTTTAGTTTACGCTCCGTGTTGTGCACCAAAGAACCCCAGTGGTATTCCTCGGTGGTTAAAAGTTCGCCGTTTTCGGCATAAATATTGCGGCGGCCTTCCAAAAGTCCGTCGGTATAAAATTCCTCTAATCGCACTTTGCCGTCGGCAAAATAGCCGAAACGCTCTCCGTCCAAGCGGTTGTTGGTGTAATGCTCGCGGTACCAAAGCGCACCGGAGGGGAAATAAATCAAGCGTTCACCGTTTAATTTTCCGTTGGTATAATTTTCCTCCGATTCCTTGTGCCCGCTTGCGTAAAAAGTTTCTTTTAAGCCTTCAATGTGCCCGCGCACAAAAGATTCCCGTTCACGCACTGTGCCGTCGTTTTGTGTAACGGTGCGTTCGCCTTCCAGTTGGGAATTTTTATAAGAACAGCGCGTGTGGAGCATATCATTTTTAATAGGGGTAAAATATTCCGCAGGTCCCTGTAACACGCCGTTAAAATATTCCTCGCGCGAACTAATCCGGCCGTTATCTTCGTAACGAAAGAGCGGCCCGTGGAGTTTATTATTTTTGTAATGCGCTTCGGTTTTTACTTGTCCGTTTTCGTTAAATTCCTTTACTTCTCCGTCGGGGATAGTTCCTAAAATTTCCAATGTAGCCCCGTTGGAGGACAGCGTTTCCTCTGCTACTTCCTTTCCGTTAATATAGAACGAATTGGATCCTTTGCTTGTTTTGAGTACGGTGCCGGGATAGTGGTGGTGTGGTTTTTCTTCTTTGTGTTTTCCTTCGGCGAGGGCGTGCGTTCGCTCCGTAATGCTGACGAGTTGTCCGTCCTTATATTCTTCGGTAAAAGTAACAGAATTATCCGTCAGGTTGATAACTTCAAACTTACCGTTTAGTTTTCCGCCCGCAAGGTGCTTTATGGTGGCAGAAGATGCAGCCAATTCTGTTACTTCGCCGTCTGGTAATGTGCCGGTAGTATTGATGATGTTTTGTTCTTTATCCAAAAATTCCTTGGCCAGTGGTGTGGCTTTGTAATAGGTGCGTGTTGTCGGCGTAGATACGCAAATAATTTTTTCTTTCATAATTCAAGGCTCCCTAAGGGATTTGCAATTATTTTACAAATTTATGGCGCGGTGTTACGTTTTTAATAAAGAAAAATAGAGTTGTACCGTATGGCCCACATTTCCCGTAGCCATTTCCGCTGTCATCCCCGAACCCTGCGGACCGCACCCTAGCGGCCCGCCACTCTTTCGGGATGATGAAAAAAGAGGGCATTCTGGGAGGTTTGTCGGCGCGGAGCGTTCCAGAATCTAATCCTTGTTTTATAACAACAGATCCTGGACTACGACTTTCCAGGATGACGGCAACGACGAACAACAGATTCCCGAGCCCTGCGGGCGGCCACTCTTTCGGGAATGACAATAAGGACAAGAACTGAACAAGACACTTCTCGCTAAAAATGACAATAACAACCAAAAGTAATCGTCATCCCCGACAGAAGCACTCGGGGATGACGACAAAGGCACACTTTCCACCCCCTGCGGGCCGCCAGTTTAGGACGATGGCCTTGTTTTATTTATTGTTTCCTCTGCGCAGACCGACAAAAACAAATGGGAATTTGCTACACTTATATATATGAAAGTATTCTTTTTGTTACTGGCTTCTTTGTTCGTTGCTGCGTGCGGCGGATATCAAACCGTTTCCATAACTCTGCCTGACGGGTTTGTGGTAAATGCCCTCGTGGCGGACACCCCGCAAAAGCAAGAAAAGGGGTTGATGTTTGTAAAGGATTTGCCCGAAAACAAAGGGATGCTCTTTGTCTTTAACCAAGAGGAAGAACAGGCCTTTTGGATGAAGAACACGCTGATAGATTTGGATATTATTTTTATCGGCGCAGATAAAAAAGTAAATTCCGTAGAGCCGGAAGTTCCTCACTCCTATACTTATACGCCCGATGACGAGGTGGCCTACTCCCTCGGTTATGGACAATATGTGTTGGAACTGGCCTCCAAAACCGCCGCCAAACACGGCGTAACCGCCGGAGCGCCTTTGGGCTTTACTGTGCCGGATAAAAAATGAAGCGCCTTTTGCTTTGCTTACTGATTATCTTTTATTCACTAGCCGGACACGCACAACAAATGCCTGACTGGACGCCCCTTAACGACGAGGCAAAGCGTCATTTAATCAATCTGTTAAATATTGATACTTCTCTGCCGGAGCCGGACGAACTGGCCGCCGCGCGTTATATTTATAAAGAATTTAATAAACACGGTATAGATTGGGATATTTTTATTCCGCGCCAAGGGCGCGCCAATCTGATGGCACGCATTAAGGGAAAAGACCCCGCTAAAAAACCCTTGCTGCTCATTTCCCATTTAGATACCGCCCCCGCGGCTGAGGGGTGGAGTTTCCCGCCTTTCAAAGCCACCGTGGAAAACGGAAAGATTTACGGGCTTGGCGCTACTGATGCCAAAAATTATACAGCCGCTTATTTGGCGCTTTTTACTTGGTTAAAAGACCAAAAGACCTTGCCCGAGCGGGACCTGATTTTTTTGGCTACGTCCGGTGAGGAATCCGGTAGTGCCACCGGGCTGTTGTGGCTGGGCGGAGAGCATTGGGATAAAATTAAACCCGGGTTTGCACTAAATGAGGGTGGCGGCATTATAAAAAATAAAGACGGAAAGGATATTGTATTTGCCGAAGCCTCAACCAAAATGTATATGGATATTAAGGTTACTGCTTTTGGTACGGGGGTGCATTCCTCTATGCCCGTAAATGATAACGCGGTTTATCTTTTGTCGCAGGCACTTGCCAAAATTGCGGCTTACAATCCTCCCGCTAAATTAACACCTACCGCCAGAACTTTTTTTAAAGCCATTAAACCACTTGTGGACGAAGATGCCCAAACCACTATCGGCTTTTTGCTGTCCGGCAACCTTCAAAACCGCCAATCAGCCGCTGAGGTAATGGCATTAGACCCCTTTTTTAGAACGCAGTTAAAAGATACTTTGAACCCTACTGTTTTATCCGCCAGTAAGGATACCGGCTCCACCAGCGGCGAGGCTTCCGCCGTTTTAAACGTCCGCCTGTTGCCCGGTTCGGACCCGGATGAGTTTTTTGAAAATCTGACTAAATTATTTTCGCCGGACGAGCCTATTTCATTGGAAATTATGGAACGCCCGCAACTGCCGTTTCCTACCCCTATGGACGGAACAGACCCGTTGTTTGCGTCCATAGAAAAAACCGCCAAAAAACTGGTGCCGGATTCTATTACCGTGCCCGGTATGAGCCCCGCTTCGGGTGATAACGAGTTTTTGCGTAAATTGGGTGTGGTTACCTACGGTTTGGGGCCGGATATGGACCCGCTGTCCGAAAATACGGCGCACGGGGCAGACGAATTTATCAGCGAAAAAGATTTTTTCCACCAGTTGCAGTTTATTGCGGGTGTCGTGTTTGACTTCGCCTACGGCAAGGACTTATTGCCGCTTACCCCGCAGACCGCCCCGGCTCCCGCCGTAGAAAAAACCGCAGAGTGATTTTATTTTACTTACAAGAAGGCCTTATGTTAGAACAAGACAAAAAAGACTTGGAAATTTTTTCCCGCAGTGAAATAACGGAGCATTTTATTTACCGCCGCCTGGCCGAACTGGAAACAGACGGCAACAACCGCTCTGTACTGAAAAAAATAGCCGAAGCCGAGTGGGAACACCACGAATTAATCAAAACCGAGACGGGGGTAAATGCCAAACCGTCGCGCTTTAAAATTTGGCTTTATGTGTTGCTTGCGCGCGTGTTCGGGCTGACGTTTGCCATTAAATTAATGGAAGCGGCCCCGCATCACGCTTCGGGTGCGTACCGTGCGTTTACCAACTATCCCAAAATCGCTAAATTGGCAGATGAAGGCCCCGCTGTGGAAAATGAACTTATCGCCCTATTGGACGAGGACCGCTTGAAATATATGAGTTCTGTTATTTTGGGTTTGTCTGATGCGCTAGTAGAGTTTACAGGCGCGCTGGCCGGCTTTACCTTGGCGTTGTCCAATGCGAAGTTGATTGCGTTGACGGGTGCGATTACCGGTGTGGCGGCGGCGTTGTCTATGGCGTCTTCCGAGTATTTATCTTCTAAGACCGAAAAATCATCAGGCAAAAAGCCCTTAAAGGCCGCGCTCTACACCGGGGTAGCCTATGTGGTAACGGTAGTAATGCTGATTGCGCCGTTTGCGTGTTTTTCCAATGTGTTTATTGCGCTGGCGCTGATGTTGTTATTGGCCCTTTTGTTAATTGCCGCGTTTATGTTTTACTATGCAGTGGCCCGCGGAGAAAGTTTCAAACACCGCTTTGTGGAAATGGCTTGTTTAAGTTTCGGCGTGGCGGCGGTCAGTTTTTTAATCGGCTATGCTTTAAAAACCTTTACCGGAATAGAAGCGTAAGGCCTTATAGGCCTGTATTAAATTAGTATAATAATAAAGATGACAGATTCCGCCGAAAATGTATTGGAAGTACGCAATTTGCAGTTGGAATTTTCCTCAGACGGAAAAACAGTTCCCGTTCTGCGCGGCCTTTCGTACACTTTGCCCAAAGGGAAAGTGCTCGGCGTGGTGGGGGAGTCGGGCAGCGGAAAAACCGTGCACGCTCTTTCTATTTTGCAATTATTACCACCGGCAGCGCGCATCAGCGGTGGGGAAATCTTATACAGAGGCAAAAACCTGGCCGCACTCTCCCGAAGGGAACTGCGCCAAATCCGCGGAAATAAAATTTCTATGATTTTTCAAGACCCTGCCGCCAGTTTAAATCCCGTTTTGACGGTGGGGGAACAACTAACCGAAACCATTTTGGCACACCGCAAAATTTCCAAGAAAGAGGCCCGCTTGCAGGCCGCCCGGTTGCTCCAAAAAGTAGGCATTGCCGAGCCGGAAAAACGCCTGTTGGAATATCCGTTCCAGTTTTCGGGCGGCATGTGCCAGCGCGTGATGATAGCAATGGCTCTTGCCTTGTCGCCGGATGTGTTAATTGCCGATGAGCCTACCACCGCATTAGATGTTACGATTCAAGCCCAGATTTTAAAATTAATTAAAGATTTGCAGAAGGAAAGCGGAATGTCCGCCGTATTTATCACGCATAATTTGGCGGTGGTGGCGGGAATTGCCGATGATGTACTTGTTTTGTATGCCGGAGAGTGTATGGAATATGCTTCTGCGGCTGAACTTTTTAAAAATCCGCTTCATCCTTATACGCAGGGATTATTAAAATCCTTGGCGTCTGTACATAATAAAGCGGACATTTTACCTGTTATCAAGGGCCACCCGCCTGTGCCAGGCGAGAAAATAATGGGCTGTCCTTTTGCGCCGCGCTGTCCGCACGCGTTTGAAAAATGCCGCCAAACCTGCCCGCCGCTTTTTAATAAAAACGGCCGCCAAGTACGTTGCTGGCAGTTGGAGGATAAATGACCGCGCCCGTTGTAATAGAACATTTATTTAAAACCTACACGCGCCGCCGTTTTATCGGCAAAAATGTGGAAAAAACCGTTTTGCACGATGTCAGTTTAATGCTGGAAGAAGACCACGTTTTAGGCTTGGTGGGGGAATCTGGCTGTGGGAAAAGTACGCTTTGCAAGACCCTTTTAGGGATAGAAAAGCCAACGGCGGGCACTATTCTTGCCAACGGGAAAGATGTGGCTAAAATTTCCAAGAGTGAATTTAAAAAACTCCGCCGCGTAATGCAGGTGGTCTATCAGGACCCGTATTCCAGTTTGGACCCGCGTATGAACGTGCGCCAACTGCTAAGCGAACCGTTGGATATACACGGATTAAAAAAGGACCACGCTGAACGGAAGGCCTTTTTAAGCGAACTCTTAAAGGCGGTCGGCCTTTCCGAAAGCCAGTTGGAGCGTTACCCGCACGAGTTTTCCGGCGGCCAGCGCCAACGTATCAACATTGCGCGCGCCTTGGCTTTAAACCCTAAAATTTTAGTGGCAGATGAGCCTGTTTCCGCGTTGGATGTGTCGGTTCAGGCGCAAATTTTAAATTTACTGAAAGAAATAAAAAAAACCCGCCGTCTTTCTATGCTCTTTGTAACGCACGATTTTGCCGTGGCGCGCTTCCTGTGCGACGATATTGCCGTAATGTACAAGGGGCGCATTGTGGAAAAAGCCCCGGCGGAGGAGTTGTTTACCAACCCCCAGCATCCGTACACGGAAGCCCTGCTTTCGGCTGTGCCGTCGGCCGAGGTGGTGCAAAAGCCTTTCGTGCCGTTTGAAGAACACCCCGAGCGTGCGGATTGGGCGTGTCCGTTTGCCTCGCGCTGCCGTTATGCTGATAAGAGTTGCCGGCAAGGGGATAACGCTTTAAAGGACATTTTGCCGCGCCACGCGTGTGCGTGTAGCGTGTTGCCGTTTAAAGATAAAAAAAGTTCAGCAGCCGTATAGGAGATATTATGACGATTAATCAAAAACGCTTGGTAGAAACCTTTGTAGAACTTGCCAAAATTGACAGTGAATCCTTTTTTGAAAAAGATATCCAAGAAGTGTTGGTTTCAAAATTAAAGGATTTGGGCTGTAAAGTACAGGTGGATAACGCCGGGAAAAAATATAATACCACCGCACAAGGAAATGTGATTGGTTTGTTCCCCGGAACTATTAAAAGCGCTCCCATTGTGCTTAGTTCGCATATGGATACGGTTGTGCCCGGCAAAGGCGTTAAACCCGTGGTGAAGAAAGACAAAATTACCTCGGACGGTACTACTGTTTTGGGTGCGGACGACAAGGCCGGTATTGCTATTATTTTGGAAGTTTTAAAAACCTTGCAGGAACAAAAGTTGCCCCACCCGCCCGTAGAGGCTGTTTTTACCTTGACGGAAGAAAACGGTATGGCGGGGGCCAAAAATTTAGATGTTAAAAAAATCAAAGGGCGCGAGGGCATCATTTTGGATAACGAGGAAGTAAATGAACTCTTAGTCCAAGGTCCGGCGGTTAATACGATTGAAGTAGAAATCAAAGGTCTTGGCGCGCACGCAGGCGTTTGCCCGGAAAAGGGTATTTCCGCTATTGAAGTAGCCGCCTATGCTTTATCTATTATGAAATTAGGCCGCATTGATAAAGAAACGGTTGCCAACTTTGGCATTATCAAGGGCGGCAGTTTGACCAATGCCGTAACAGAGAATATTTATTTAAAAGGCGAAGCGCGCAGTTTGCAGGACGGAAAACTGGAAAAGCAGACCGCACATATGAAGGCCTGCTTTGAAAAAGCCGTCAAACGCTATACTAAAAAAATTAACGGCAAAGTGCATAAACCCGTTTTGACATTTACCGTTACGCCGCGTTATCCGGCGGTCAATGTGCCCAAAACGCACCCAATGGTCAAGGCCATACTGGCAGCAGGTAAAGCCCAGGGCGTAAAAATCAGCCCGGTGGCGTCCGGCGGCGGGTGTGATGCCAATATTTTAAGCGGCAAAGGGTTTATTTTGCCGAACTTGGGCGTGGGTTGCCGCGATTGCCACACGGTAAAGGAAAGTTTGCTTTTAAAGGAATTTTTTGCCGCGTGTGAAATAGCCTTGTCCGCGGTGCTTGCGTACAAAAAATAAAAAGGATACCTTATGTTGAATTACATTTTTCGGCGGCTTTTGTTGTTGCCCCTGGTGGTATTGGGGGTAACGTTTTTGTTGTTCTTTTTAACCCAGCGGTTAAGCCCCGAAATGCGCGCCTCTTTGTATGTGAAGGACCCCCGTCAAATGGGCGCGCTGGAAGAGGTTATCCGCGAATACGGCCTGCGCGATAACGTATTTAAGCAGTACGGACGGTGGCTCAAAAATGTAGCGCACGGCGATTTGGGGTATAGCCCCAGTGCCAATATGCCCGTAGCCAAAGCCATAAAAGAATATCTCCCAGCCACTATACAACTGGCATTTGTTACCATTATTTTTGTGGTGTTTTTTGGCGTGTGGTTCGGGTGCGGTTCGGCCATACACAAGGACGAGTGGAAAGATATAGTCGCGCGGTTGATATCGGTGGGAGGGTTTTCGTTGCCGATATTTGTACTGGGGCTTATTTTATTAATGGTATTTTATGGACAGTTGGGCTGGTTTGCTCCCGGTGGATATTCCGTCCAGACGGACGTAATTATCCATAGCCCAATGTTTAAAACCTATACAGGCTTTTTACTGGCGGATTCCTTGTTGAACGGCAATTTGCGTGTGTTTTGGGACGCACTATCCCACTTGGTTTTGCCGGCGGTTACGTTATGTATCGGTTCGTTTGCTTTAATGGTGCGGGTAATGCGTTCCAGTATGTTGGAAGAATTAAATAAAGATTATGTCCGTACCGCCCGCGCCAAGGGACTTACCAAGTGGCAAATCGTTTATAAGCACGCCGGAAAAAATGCTATTATTCCCGTGATTACCTTGGCAAGTATCCAGTTTATCCGTCTTCTTGGCGGAACGGTCATTGTGGAAACAATTTTTGATTATCCCGGCATTGGCCGCTTCGGTGTGATTGCCGCGCAACAGTTGGATATTGCGGGTATATTGGGCTTTTCTTTAATGGTAGCGGTGCTGTTTGTGCTGGGAAATTTACTTTCGGATATTTTATATACTGCGGTGGACCCGCGTATCCGCTTGGATTAATATGATTAGTGAGCGCCTTTTAAAACGTATTTATACCAACAAAACCTCTCTTTTTGGTTTGGTAATCGTGGTGTTTTTCCTGCTGGTGGCTTTGTTTGCACCTTGGCTAGCTCCGGTGCAAAATCAAAATAACCCCTACCAACTGCCGCAAAAGAGTTACCAAATTGCGCCGCAGCCGCCGTCTGCACAAAACTGGTTCGGTACTACCGAACAGCAATACGATTTATATTACGGCGTGGTGTGGGGAACGCGCCTTGCGTTTAAAATTGGGCTGACCGTAACCTTTTTTGCCTTTTTAATAGGGCTTTTTGTGGGCGGAGCCGCGGCCTATTTCGGCGGAAAATTGGACGAAATTTTAATGCGCCTGACGGACGTTGTTTTTGCCGTGCCCTCGCTGGTGCTTGCTATGGTAATTGCCGCTATGTTGGGGCCAGACATCAAGCATATGATGATAGCCCTTACGGCTGTCGCGTGGCCGTCTTACGCGCGTCTAGTGCGCGGTGATATATTATCCGTCAAACAGCGCGACTATGTAACCGCCGCCCGAACCTTGGGCGCGCGCGGGCCGAGGGTCCTTTTGCGGCACATTTTACCGAATTCCATTTATCCGTCGGTTGTGGTAGCCAGTCTGGATATCGGCTATGTGGTGCTGACAGCGGCTTCCTTGTCCTTTTTGGGGCTTGGTGCCCAGCCGGGTACGGCAGATTGGGGGCAGTTAATCGCTATGGCGCGCAATTGGGTGCTCGGCACTCCCGGCCATCCGTTTGCCTATTGGTACACGGTCGTTGCACCGGGCGGAGCCATTTTTTTATTTGTATTGGGTTGGAACCTGTTGGGAGATGCGTTTAGGGATATTTTGGACCCCCGCCAGGCTTAATTTTACTAAAATTTAGAAAAGGGATATTATTATATAAGAGGTGCTTATGATTCGCCGTAAAGATTTATACACTGCTTTGGCTGATAGTGCGTTCCGCTTTCCGGATAAAATAGCATTAGTGGAAGCCGGTACGGGCAAGAAGGTGTCCTACCACGAACTCTTGATGCAGGTGGACCGCGCCGCCGATATGTTTTTTGAACACGGTATCCGCAAAGGCGACCGCGTGGCCGTGGCGCACCGCAACTCTATTAATACGGTAGTAGCCAACTTTGGGCTTTACAAGTTGGGCGCAGTATGTATTCCAATGAACTTTATGGTTACCAAACCGGAGGAAATTGAATATATTTTAAACAATGCGGGGGCCAAGGCGGTCGTAACGCAGGCTGAATTTATCCGCCATTATGTAAAGTGCCTTCCCCAGTTGCCGACTGTTAAATATATTTTCACAACGGATGAAATTCCGTCCTCTGCGGCGGAGTGCCCGATTGTGCAAAAATTCTGGGAGGAAATTGAAAAATCTACCTTCCACGACGAAACCGCTTCCGCCCAAGCCGGCCTAGAAGACTTGGCCTTTATCCTCTACACCTCCGGCACCACGGGGCTGCCCAAAGGCGCTATGCTCACACACGGCAATTTGGCCTCTAACGTTATTTCGTGTGCGCAGATTTTTAAAATTAACGATAACGATTGCTTTTTATGTCTGTTGCCGATGTTTCACTCTTTTGCCTGGACGGCTTGCGTGGTAATTCCGCTGTATCTTAATTTAAAGGTGGTTATTGTAGCCAACGTAATGCCCGCCAGTAAATGGTTGGGGGCTATGGGAACGGAAAAAGTAACCCTGATTTTGGCGGTTCCGCAGATTTATGCGGTGCTTTCCAAAGAGGCCAAGGGTTTAAAACGTCTTTACTTGCGCTTTTGGCCGTTTAAAAACGTGCGCTTTGGCGTGTCCGGTGCGGCCCCGCTGACGCAGGAAATCAAAGATCGGTTTGAAGAAAAAATCGGTGTACCCATATTGGAAGGTTACGGCCTTACCGAAACAAGCCCGGTCGTCAGCGTGAACACGGAGGAATTGCAAAAAATTAAATCCGTAGGCCCGGCTATTCCGGCGGTTAGTACCTTGGTATTAGACGACGACGGCAAAGAAGTACCGCGCAATGCAGAGGGCGAACTGTGCGTAAAGGGGCCTAATGTGTTCCGCGGCTATTGGGGAAACGAAAAAGCCACGCACGATGCGTTTACCGAGGACGGCTGGTTTAAAACCGGTGATATCGTTACGGTAGATGATGACGGTTTTATCTTTATTAAAGACCGCAAGAAAGATATGATTATCATCAAAGGGTTGAAAGTATTTTCGGCCCAGGTGGAGGCCGTTATTTGCGAGCATCCCGCGGTGGAAGAGTGTGCCGTAATCGGTGTGCCGGACGGGCGCGGCGGCGAATTTGTTAAAGTGTATGTCGTCAAAAAAGAGGGGGCGGAACTTTCCGACGGCGAATTTAGAAAATTCTTAAAAACACACTTGGATAACTATAAACGCCCGCGTGATTTTGAATTTGTGGAATCGTTGCCCAAAAATGCTTTGCGCAAGGTGTTAAAACGCGAACTGCGCAAAGATGCCGTAGCCAAATTGGCCGCGCGCGGAGCGGGGGCAAGCGCGGAGGACTCCCTTGCTTGATTTGGCCCGCATTTTAAACGAGGTAATTCCTCAGGCCCATTATGTGGGGGGAATTGTGCGCAGCAGTTTATTAAAACGCCAATCCTCCGACTTGGACATTACTTTGCCGCCCGAAGATGTAAAGCCGGCGGCATTGGAACTGTCGCGCCGGTTAAAGGCCGCCTCGTTTGAAATGGATGCTGAATTTGGTGTGTGGCGTTTGGTAACGCATAAGGATAAAATTCAAATTGATTTGACCGCTTATCAAGGCAAAGATTTAAAGGCGGACCTGTTGCGCCGTGATTTTTCGTTTAATGCGCTGGCGTACCCTGTTTCGGCCTTGCCGCAAATAGAAATTACCCCGCATCAGGACGGCACAGCCCGCGTGATTTTAAAGCGTTTGCAACGCAAAAATATTGTAGATGTGGTTGGCGGCTTGCAGACGGTGGCGGATAAAGTGATTGATGAAAACAATCCGCGCGTATTTAAAGAGGACCCTTTGCGTATGTTGCGCGCGTTCCGCTCGGCCGCGGAGTTGGGTTTTTCTATTTCGCCCCGCACCTTGGCACAAATTAAAAAAGACCGCGCTCTTATCAATCAGCCCGCAGGCGAACGTGTACGCGAGGAATTGGAGCGTTTATTTGCTACCTCTAAGGCCTATGAAAATTTGCTTTTAATGGACTCGTGCGGACTGCTGACCGCGTTATTTCCGGAGTTGGAAGCCCAGCGTGCCTGTGCCGAAGTTTATTACGGAAAGGGCGGAGTATTGAAACATACGTTAGATGTGTTTAAACGTATGGAATATCTGTTGGACCATTTGCAAAAGGCTTTCCCTAAATACGCCGCCAAACTGGCCCCGATTGCCCGGCACAAGGCTCTTTATAAAATGACGGCTCTGTTGCACGACATCGCAAAGCCCGCTACTGCCAAAAAAGTGGGGGACCGCCTGCGCTTTTTTTATCACGAAGAATGGGGGGCCAAAATGGCTAAAACCGTATTGGAACGGTTGCATTACAGCCGGGCCGATATCCGGCTGATTTGCGCAATGATTGGAGAGCATTTGCGCCCGTCTAATCTGGCCAGTAACGACGTGATAACCGACAAAGGAGCCTATCATTTTTTCCGCGATTTGGGCGAAGCCGGTGTGCCAATGCTGCTATTGTGCTGGGCCGATTATACCAGTTATGTTACGGATGCACAGTTGCGGCGTATTATGCCCAAAAGCGGAGAGCGGTTGATGAGTATTGCCCGCGCCCAACAAACGGCTAATGTGGGTAAAACCCTGCGGCATATGCAAGTGCTGACGTTACTGCTGCACAAATTTTTTGACCAACCGAAAAAGGTTCAGCCCACGCGGCTGATTACCGGGCGCGACGTAATGGACGCGTTATCCCTGCCGCCCAGCCCCAAAATCGGTGAAATTTTGGAAGCCGTTTCCGTGGCCCAGGTGGAAGGAAAAATAGCAAGCCGCCAAGAGGCGCTCGATTTTCTTAAAACATTAGATTTACGGGCGCAACATATTAAATAGTTGTGTATGTTCGCCTAAAATTTGCTAAAATAAAGAAGCGGACTCCGCTATGCGGGCGTGGTTCAATGGTAGAATGGAAGCTTCCCAAGCTTTAGACGAGGGTTCGATTCCCTTCGCCCGCTTTTTAATCAGGAACCATTATGGAAAACGAAAATTTAGATTTGGACATAAAACCTGCCGGAAATAAAGATTTATGGCTGTTTCTGATTATTATAGACATTATCTTCCTGTGCGTTTTCGGTTATTTCGTTTACAAACATTTTTCTACGCGCGTGTTTGACGCGCCTGCCAATGCTCCGCGTGCCGAACAGGCCGAAGTCGTGCAAACGCCCGAACTCCCCAAAGAGAGCGAACCTGTGTTGGTGGAAGAAAATAAACCGATAGAGGAAAAGGTTCCTGCGGCGGCTCCGGTGGAAATCCCGGTTACGGCTGTAATTGAGCAAGAAGAAAAGAAGGCCGAACCCGCCAAAGCCGCTCCCGCGCCCGAAACGAAGCAGGAAACCAAAGAAAGCGTAACGGTTAATCCTTCTAAAAGCAGCAAATACCGCCGCGTAACGTTCCGTTGGTATGGCGAGGGGAACAAAGTAGCGATTGTAAGCGGTTTTACAATGGCTAAGCCCCAAGCACTTAAAAAACGCAACGGCTATTGGGAAACCACCCTTTCTATTGCGCCCGGCACTTATAAATTCTTATATGTGGTGGACGGGCAAAATACCTTGGACCCGTACTCCCAAGAAAAAGACGGACGTTCGCTGTTAATCGTCAAATAAAATAAATTTTTAAGAGAAAACCCCGCTCCTTGTGTGCGGGGTTTTTTATTGTGCCAGAAAAATATTCTTTATTTGGTCTGTTATCTAAAACTTTTAGAGATTACGCGTAAAAGGAAAAATAAAGGTCATTTAAGACCGGGATTTCTTTCTAGTGTAAACAGCCTTTAAACTATTCCCCGGCAAAGCGGGGGATATATACAATAAAAAGCCCCCGCGCCAGCAAACGCGGGGGGTGAGGTTACGACTAATTGCCCCGGGTTTCGGCACCCAAGGGCAGCAGGATGTTTAGCAACTTACGTTACGCTTGATAATACTGCGCACAATGCCTTCCACGCGGAAGGCCGTTTTATCGGCTACAATGGGATTATAGCGCGGGTTTTCCGATTGCAGAATAACATTTTCGCCGTCCTGCGTAAACCGTTTTACCATTACTTCCCCGTTGTTCACACATACGACGACATCTTTGTTTTTCGGTTGGTGGTTCTGCTCCACAATCAGCCAGTCGTGCGGGGCGATAAGGTTTTCCATAGAGTCGCCCTTGGCTTCCACCATAAAGCCCTTGCACGCCGGAAAATAAATCATACTAGGGTCCACCGGCACGATGCGCGTAGGTTCGCCGTCCAAAATAGTCCCCTCCGGGCCGCATTTGGCCATACCGTACATTTTTAGATAGATGACGTTACGCTCCGGGTCTTTTAAAATAATATAGTCGCGCGGGTTGGCGGGGTTGCGCTTTAAAAAGCCCTTTTTTTCCAACTGTTTAATGTGATGAAATACCACGCTTTTTCCGCTCACATTTAGGCGGTCAGCCAATTCCTCCATAGTCAGCGGGTCGGAAATATTGCTTTTTAAAATTTCCAAAAGTTCTGTTTGTTTGGGGTGCAGGGCTTTCATAAGCGTTCCTTTTACATATTGTATCGTTCTATATTTTGTTCTATAAAATTTATGGGGAACAAGTCAAGGGGGGGGCCTATGGGTATGTCTTCAAAATTTACCTATTGGGTTATTTTTTTGTTATTGTTTCGCTGTTTATTGTAAGGGGTTGTTTTCGTTTTTTTTTTTTGTTAAAATGCAGACATTGAGTATCGGCTGTACCCGGATGTGTGCGCTGTATAAAAACGTGTATAACAGGCCGTTTTGCTCAAATATAAAAAAGTCAAAAAAGGAGGAAGTATGAAGAAAATTATATTTTTTTCTGCCTCTTTGCTGCTATTTACAGCCGCGAGTGCAGAAGAATTACAGTTTGTAACTACAATATCTCCCCCGGTGGGTAGTTTTGCTCACTTGGACGCGGCAGACTCTACTCACGTAACTACTGCGCCGATACTTAACTTTTGTAATACGCGCTCCAGCGCAGGGAAGATAGCCATCAAAGGGGCGGGAGCGTATTTAAAACAAATAGATATCCAAAACGGAACTGCCTTGGGCAGTACAAATACCCCGGAATACCGTTTGGGTGAAAAACTGACTATTGAAAATGGCGGAACGGTAACGGCCGGGCGCGTAATGGCTAATCAAGTTACCTTTGACGATACTAACTACCACAAAAGTAATGTAACAAATACGCTTTACGGAAATGATGTAGCCGTAATGGGCGGAAAAACGGACAATATGGAAATTAGTTCCACGGCTAAAATAAACAAAAGTGCGCAAAAGGCAGAGAATTTGGGAGTGGAACTGTGGTGGGATAACCAATACAAAAACGATTATGATGCTTCCGGCAACAAGAAAACCAACGGCAAAACTTACACCTCGTTTTTGCTGAAAAGCAAAGGAATCGTTGACGACTGCACGCCTTACCGCTCTGAATATGAAAAAATTACAGAAGAAGAAGCCATGTACTTGGAGGACCAAGGAAACCTTTGTTTCGACTACTACGCCAAACTTCAAAAATATACTTGTCCGACTAATTTGACCGAGAAAAAGGAATGTATAGATATTTATAAAGCTCATAGGGACGGTTCTTCCTATGTAGGCATATATACGAACAGAGTGCCACAAACGAAATTCAAAGATGACTATGGAACTGAAATTGATTATAAAAGACGTCCAAGCGGAAGTCGTCCTTCTTCTCCAAATGTTATGGAACGTTATTTGCCAAAAGGCATTGGCGGACAGGCCTTTAAAGGATATATGGAATACAGGGATTCATATTTCTGGGAGGAGTATCCAAAGGGTGTAGCCATGGACTGGGAGGGTATAGGCGGTAACCTGCCTTATGCAGCAGATGTTAGACATGATGAGTTTAGGAAAATTTGTAAAGAACGGGCTCCGCTTGAAAGAGAAGAGGGCTACTATCTGATGTATTCGGCTGGTCTTTTGCGTGTGAACGCACCGGATGGGACCATGACTGACTATTGGTATGTTATTACTGCCGGGCTGTGTGAGGTTGCAAAATCCGACCAATTTTACATTGCAAATGTTACCTGTTGCCCACAGTAAGGCAATATTGGGGAATAAAGTAAAAACCTCCGCAAAAGCGGAGGTTTTTTATGGTAGTTTTATAACTTTTTGATAAACCTGTCAAAGGCGGTCTGCCCCTCGGGCGTGCGCTTAAAAACACCTGCATATTCAAGCCCTTTGGCAAACACCTTGCCCACTTCGCTGCGCAAAATAGTTTGCGTGTTTTGCGGGGTAAAGGTATATCTTTTAAGCAGTTCTTCGGCCCACTCGGCGTGCTTGTTTAGCGTGTCGTCCTTTTTTATGGACATTAAATCCCGCTTGATGAGTAAAGGGGCCAAGTCTGCCAGTTCCTTGCCTAACCGTGCCGGCAAAACAGCCAGGCCCATTACCTCAATCAGCCCGATATTTTCCCTTTTGATGTGGTGCACCTCTTGGTGCGGGTGGAAAATGCCGAACGGACATTCCGGCGAGGTTCGGTTATTACGCAGAACAAGGTCTATTTCAAACGCTTTTCCGCGCCGCCGGGCTATCGGTGTAATGGTGTTGTGGGGCGTGGTGTTTGTATGCGCCAAAATAGAGGCTTTTTCGTCGTTGTAAGCGCGCCATTTTTTAAGGATGTATCCGCTTGCTTCTATTAAATCTTTCTTCGTCCCGTTCAGGCGGATAACGCTCATAGGCCATTTGACGATGCCTGCTTTCACGCGCGGAAATTTCTTCATTTTAAAGGTCCTGTCCACGGGGGCCTTTTCCATAGCAAAGGTATATCGCCCGCCCTGAAAGTGGTCGTGCGTTAAAATAGACCCGCCGACGATAGGCAAATCCGCATTGGAACCGATAAAATAATGGGGTAAAAATTCCACAAAATTAAAGAGTCGCGCAAAGGTGGTTTGGGAAATTTTCATCGGTTCGTGATGCGCGGAAAGAAAAATACAATGCTCGTTATAATAAACATACGGGGAGTATTGCAGATACCACGGGTTGCCGTCCTTTAACACATCTAGCGCAATTAAGCGCAGGTTTTGGCGTGCCGGGTGATTAATTCTGCCGGCGTAGCCCTCGTTTTCCTTGCACAGCAGGCACAGCGGATAGGCGGAAGGTTTGGCTTGTAAAGCGGCGGCAATGTCTTGGGGGCTCTTTTCGGGCTTGGACATATTGATAGTGATGTCCAGCGTGCCGTACGGGGTGCGCGTTTTCCAAACTTGGTTTTTAGCCACGCGGTTGGTGCGGATATAGTCCAAAGCCCGGGCGTCGTGATAAAACTTGTCTGTGGCGGATTTAGGGCTTTTTTTGTGCAGTTTAAAAAACTCGTCCGTAACTGCCGAGGGTAAACCGGCAAAAACACCCATTAGTTTCGTATCAAACAAATCGCGCATCGTAACCGTATCGGGCGAAATAAGGCCGTTTTTGGCGGCCCAGTTGCAGATGTTGTTTAAAATTTCGCACGGAAATTTGGGAGTTTTGCCCTTAAAGCCGCTGGGGATGTATTCGTCCAGGTGCAGGAGCGATAACAATTGGTTTACCGCCCACGCACGGTCGCGCGGCGCGAGCAGTTTTTCGTTGATTGCATAGGTAATTAATTGGTCAATCAGTAAATTGATATCCATAGATATAAAACTCCTAATATTTGCGGTGTTGTTCCCAGTTCCAAGCGGTTTCAATAATGCGGGTTAAGTTATACTGTGGTTTCCAGCCCAGTATGCGTTCGGCCTTGGCGCTGTCCGCCACCAAAACGGCAGGGTCTCCGTCGCGGCGGGGGGCTTTTTCTACCGTAAAGTCTATACCTGTAATGCGTTTCGCCTCTTTGACGATTTCAGCCACGGAAAATCCGTTTCCGCTTCCCAGGTTAAAGCGTTCGCTGACGTTATCTTTGAACATTTTTTCAAGTGCTAAAATATGGGCGCGGGCCAAATCGTTCACGTGCACATAATCACGCACACAGGTACCGTCCGGCGTTGGGTAGTCCGTACCGAACATTTTGATAGAAGCGCGTTTGCCTGCGGCGGCTTGCAACACAATGGGGATTAAGTGCGTTTCGGGATTGTGTGATTCGCCGATTTCTCCCGAATCATCAGCACCGCTTGCGTTAAAATAGCGCAAGGCGGTAGCCTTTAAGCCGTAGGCGGTGTCAAAGTCCGCGAGTATTTTTTCCACCATTAATTTGGTGTTGCCATAGGGATTAATGGGGTTTTGCGGGTGAGATTCGTCAATTTTGGGGCGGACCGGTTCGCCAAAGGTGGCCGCCGTAGAGGAAAACACAAAGTATTTGATATCGTTTTCCACCAACGCGTCCAGCAAATCCAGCACCTTGGCTACGTTGTTGTGGTAATATTTGGAAGGCTCCTTGACGCTCTCTCCCACTTCGGCAAATGCGGCAAAGTGCATTACCGCCTCTATACCGTATTTTTTAAATACTTCGGTTAATCGGGCTTTATCGCCCAAGTCGCCCAGTTCAAAGGGATAGCTGGCTACGGCTTCTCTGTGCCCTTTGGAAAGATTATCAAATACGACAGGATTATATCCCTGTTTGGCGAGCATCCGCACCATATGGGAGCCAATGTAGCCTGCCCCGCCGATTACTAAAATATTTTTCATAAATTGTCCTCCAATCAAATAAGTGTGGCCGAGGTGCTTTTTTGTCGGCGTAAAATTTTAATACATCTTTTCTTCTTGCCGCGCCGGACCGCCGACGGAAGCAATATAAAAATCTGCTTGGAGCCCTGTTTTTTCGCGGTAGATTTTGCCCACGTTATCAATAAAATGTTTTACGTCGGCATCTTGCACCAGTGCAATTGCGCAGCCGCCAAAGCCTGCACCGGTCATTCTCGCACCCAATACGCCCGGCTGTTGCCAAGCGGCTTCGGCCAAGGTGTCCAGTTCTTTTCCGGTTACTTCGTAATCGTCGCGCAAGGAAATGTGGGACTCGTTCATCAGTTTTCCAAAGGTTTTTAAGTCGCCCGCCTTTAAGCGTTCCACGGCCTGTAAAGTCCGTTGGTTTTCGTACACGGCGTGTTTGGCGCGTTTTCTGTCGGTCGGGTTTGTGATTAACTCTTTGTTTTTTTCAAACTCGTCTATGGATAAGTCGCCCAACGATTTAATTGGCAGTTTGCGTTGCAGTTCCTTTAAGGCGCGTTCGCACTCGCTGCGGCGTTCGTTATATTTGGAATCGGCCAATTCGCGGCGTTTATTGGTGTTCATAATTACGATAGACACGCCCTTTAAATCCAGCGGGGCATATTCGTAATTTAGCGTATTGCAATCCAAAAGCACCGCGCAGCCCTCTTTGCCCATACCGATAGCAAACTGGTCCATAATGCCGCAGTTCATCCCTACAAATTTATTTTCGGCCTCTTGGCAAAATTTCACCAGTTCCACTTGTGGGATATAGAGGTTAAAAACCTTGTTCATCGCTACGGCGGTAGCCAGTTCTATGGACGCGGAGGACGACAATCCGGCTCCGTTGGGGATATCTCCCCAGAACATCAGTTCAAAGCCTTGATTAATATTATAGCCGTGGTTTTGCAGGGTTTTGATGACCCCCAGCGGGTAATTGGCCCAGTCTTGTTTTTTATCGTAGGAAATGGCGGATAAATCAGCATCTATAATGCCCTTTTCGGGAAAATTTAACGAATAAAGACGTACTTTTTTATCGTCGCGTTTGCAGAATACACAATGCGTACCGAACGAGAGCGCGCACGGAAAAACGTGCCCGCCGTTGTAGTCGGTGTGTTCGCCGATTAAATTTACGCGCCCCGGAGCAAAAAAATATAATTTTTCTTTCTTAAACACTTCGTTGAATTTACTTCTTAAAGCCAGTTGGTTCATATTTATCCCCTTGGCGCATAAGCGCCTGTTTTAAAGCACAGTCATTTTTAATTTCCAAACAAATTTGTCTTTGGGTTCTATTACGGCAGTACGGCGAAGTTTGTTGGCGACGTACAAATCGTCAAACTCGCCCGTGCAGGGTTCCAAGGCGATATTATAGTCTCCGCGGTAGCCTCCTTGGGTTTTCCATACGCCCAAATAAGGTATTTTTTTGCCGTCGTAATCGTAGCGGAGTTTTTCGCCGGTGTCGGTGTGTTCAATGGCGCACCAGCCGGCCAAGTTAAGGGAGGTAAAATAAAATTTTTCGCAGTTGCACGCGCTTGCCGGTTCGGTGGCGGCAAGGTCAATCGTTTTCCCGTGTATATCAGTAGTAATCGGGTAAGAATGGCGCGTACCCCAAACGCCTAAGTGCTGGGTGGAGTGTTCCACCGTCATAACTTGGGTTAAATTTTCCGGTACGATAATGCGCGTGGCAGGGGAACAGGCCAGCAGGCAGTGCGGCGTCCAAATAAATTTAAATTCCTCGCACGAGGTATTTTCCACCTCATATTCAAAGGTAATTTCGTTGTTGTTTAACGTGGTCCGGCGGGAAAAAATATACGGGAAAATTTTGCTCTCTGTGAACGCTTTTACCGATTTCCCGTCCGGCGAGGCTATGCCCTCCCAGGGGAGGGTCCACAGTTCGCCGTGGTCCGGCACGGGTAAGCCTTTATAGGGGCCGTCCGGGTACGGACAGGCATCAATAGAGGGGAACACTTCGTCAAAGCCGCTGGAATCATACGCGGAGAACGGCGTGCCGTATTCCGGTATGCGCAGGGTATTTTCCGGGGATTGGAACAACCACTCCCGCCCTGTTTTCTTGCTGAGTAAACTGGCTAATTTAAACCCGTACCCGGGCAGAAAAGTCAGGCGCAGTATTTCATTTTCCAGCACAAGGGCAGAAAGCCCTTTATAGACGGCTTCGGTCATAAGGTTCCCCCAGTGTGTAAAGCGAAATTATTTTTCCGTAAATTTATCAAACGGATAAGGCATAATTTCGCGCAGTTGCTTTTTGTAGGCAACGCGTTTGGTTCCGTTTAATACGGCAATATATATCGGCGTATCGGGCGCCATAAATTCGCTCATTACCTGACGGCACGCACCGCAAGGCGAGTTAAACGTCAGCCCGGGCAATTTTTGCGTAATGAGGGCTAATGCCCGGAAACGGCGTTTGCCCGCGCCGACAGCCGCGAATATCGCGTTGCGTTCGGCACATACAGTCAGCCCGTAGGAAGCGTTTTCAATATTGGTGCCTGCGAAGATATGATTATCCTCCGTAAGCACGGCCGCCCCTACTTTAAATTTAGAGTAGGGCGAGTAGGAATTTTCCCGCGCGTTCTGCGCGGCGTCTAACAGATTTTTTTCTTCGTCTTTGCTCAGCGGTATTCTCATACTCTTATTCTATAATAAAGTAACAAAAAGTCAACCCTTTTTTTGTACGCGCGTACGGCGCTTTGTTATAATAAGAGTATGAAAAAAGCATTTTTTATTTGTTTACTGGCGGGGGCGGCTTATTGGTTTTTTATGACACCGGAAACGGAAATCAAAAATTTGCATAACCCCGGGCTGGCGGTGGTGGCATTTGGCGACAGTTTGACGGCAGGATACGGCGCGGGTAGGGATAATTCTTATCCCAGCGTGCTTGCTAAAAAAATTAGCCGCCCGGTGGTAAATTTGGGCCTCTCTGGCGATACGGGCGCGGCGGCGTCGGTGCGCCTGGACAAAGTGATGGAACAAAACCCGTATATGGTGTTAATTGAGTTCGGCGGAAATGATTTTATGCGCGGGGTAGGTTTGGACGAAACGGAAAAATCTATCCGTCAAATTGTTGCCGCGGTGCAACAGTACGGAGCCATAGCCGTTATTGTGGATACGGGTGGATATTCCCAAATGGCACGCTACACCAAACTGTATAAACAAATTGCACGCGAAACCGGCGCTGTGTTTGTGCCGGGTATTTTAGATGGTATTTTTCACCAAAATAAATATAAAGCGGACCAAATACATCCCAATACCGCCGGATACGAAATTGTTGCTGAGCGGGTGCACAAGGGTATTAAACCGTATTTGTAATTAAATAAACGGATTATAGGCCCATTGGAGAAGGGCTTGCCGCTGTCTTGGACGGCAAGACAGGTCTGCCGGGAGACAATTTTTTTCTACTTGCGCTAAATGCCGTTTAAAACTTTTCCAACGGGTTATTTGAAGTTCGTCCAGCCCGGAGATTCTCCTTCCCAACCAATAGCGGCAATACCATTGAAACCAGCCTCGCGGGTCAGGCGGAAAAATCCAGCCGCGTTGTATCCAATCACTTCTATCCAAGCGGGATTTTACTCCAAAACAATTTAGCGTAATATCGGGGCGGTTTGGATTTAATTTTGCCTTTTTAAACCACTCTGCCGGAAATTCCTCTGTACAGTCTGTTAAGTAATGCCCTTCAAAAACGCCCATTTCCAACATTTGCCCAGGCGTAAGTTGCGGGGAAAAGGCTAAGTCTGTTCCCGGCGGTTTTTGCAGCACATAGGAATAATGAGTTTGCATTTTATCGTGTACCGTAATTTTATGACCGGGTACATATAGGAAAAGGTTTTTTTGCATAAGCGGCTCCTTATTTTAGAATAATAAAAAGCACGCTTTTGGGCAGAGGAAAAAAAGGGTTAAAAAACCCCGGAAATACCGGGGCGTTTAATTTACTTTTTGATGATTTTTAGGGGTTCCAGTACGCGGTCGTATCCTTCGGCTGCGACAATGCGTCCTTTGAAGATGCTCCCGGGCGTAACGGGTTTTGTAAAGGTTACCCGTCCGTCAATATCCGGCGCATCTTTATAAGTGCGCCCGAAATCAGCGCCGTCCGCAACGGCTTCCAATTCGGAGCCTATCAGGTTTTTGTTGATTTTATCAATTACGCGGCTTTGCACTTCTTCCAATTCCCGCGCCCGGCGGTGCTTTATACTGGCGGGAATTTGTTTCATCTCGTAGGCTGCTGTACTCTTTTCGCGGAAATATTCAAATACGCCCATATTGTCAAACTCATATTCGCGGACAAAATCTTTTAATTCTTCAAAGTCTTGCTCCGTTTCTTCCGGAAAGCCAACAATAAAGTTTGTGCGCAGGGATACGTCAGGGATTTCCTTTTTAAGCATATCCAGCGTGGCACGCACTTTTTTGCCGTCGCATTGGCGTTTCATATTTTTTAGCACCGGGTCCGCAATATGCTGCAAAGGAATATCTACATAATGAAAAATCTTTTCTTCTCCGGCAATTAATTGCGCCAGTTCCCGCGTAACCATATTGGGATATGCGTACATAATACGCAAACGGCCCAGCCCGCGGATTTTTAATAACTTTTTAAGCAGTTCCGTCAGTTGCGGCTTTTTATACAAATCAATTCCGTATGAGGTGGTATCTTGTGCAATCAGCGAAATTTCCTTCACGCCGTTTTGGGTCATCAGGCGCGCTTCCTGCACGACTTGTTCCATCGGTTTTGAACGGTACGCCCCACGGATAAAAGGAATAGTGCAATAAGCGCAGCGGTAGTTGCACCCGTCGGCAATTTTTAAATAAGCGGTGTGCGTGGCCGTTAGGCTCATTTTGTATTCGGGAATATACAAGGCATTTGCCAAAGATTCTAAAAACAGGCCGTTTTGACCAATAATATCCTCTACGTGTTCCTGCGCGGCAATAGAAAACACTAAATCGGCTTCCGGAAAGTCTTTTGCCATTTTTTCTTTGTAGCGGTCCACCATACAGCCGGTAACGGCTACACGTTTAATTTTGCCCTCTTTTTTCAGTTCCAGCGCGCGGCGTATTTCGGACGTGCCTTCTTTGACGGCGGAGGAAATAAATCCGCAGGTGTTAATAATAACGGTGTCGGCTTCTTCTGGCGAGAAGACGAGTTCGTGCCCGTTGGCTAAAAGCCGGGCGGAAAATTCTTCACTATTGGTTAAGTTTTTGGGGCAACCCAAACTGATAAGATAAAATTTCATACTTATATTTTACTAAATTGGCCCTCGGCTAAACGGCCACGTCCTCTTTTTCGGCGGGCTTGTCATTGTCATCATCGTCATCATTTCCTAAAAGGGCCATACCAAACGTTACTACACCGATACGGCCGATAAGCATGGTGCCGATAATAATCAGTTTGCCCAACCACGAAAGTTGTGCCGTAGCCCCCGTGGATAAACCCGAGGTGCTAAGTGCGGCGGAGGCTTCAAATACTAAATCTAAAAATGGCAATTTTTCTGTCCAGGTTAAAAGGAAAATACTGCCAAACAGCATTAAGGCATAGAGTAAAAAAGTAGAGGTGGCGGCATACATCCGCACCAAGGGCAAGCGGCGGCCCATCATTTCCACACGGTCGTGCAGACGCAACCGGTTATACATAATCGCCATTACGCTCACGAAAGCCGTTGTTTTGATACCGCCTGCGGTGCCGGAGGGGGAACCGCCGATGCTCATAAGTAAAATTAAAATAAGTAATGAACACGAGGATAAAATACCAATGTTTACCGTATTAAATCCGGCGGTGGTCATTGCGGCAACAGATTGGAAAAAAGATTCCCAAACGGAAAGCCCCGGCGTGGTTACAAATAGTGTAAATGTACCGAATGCCACCATTACTACGGTGGAAAGGCAAATCAGTTTGGTGGTAAAAGAAATTTCTTTGGTGCGGCGGCAGATAAAGTTGAACAGGTCTGTTACTACGATAAAACCCATAGCCCCCGCTAACATCAGGCACGACATTACCAAGTTAATTGTTTTACTGTCGGCAAAAGTTTCCAAACTGTTATTCCAAAGAGAAAAACCCGCCGTACAAAAAGCGGAAACGCTGTGGAAAACGCTGTACCAGGCAGCCTGCCAAATAGTATAGTCGTGGTGGCGGAAATAGTTGAACAAAAAAACGGTTCCGATACTTTCCGCAATAACAGTGAACGCGAGGGCCGCCCACAAAAAGTCGGAAAGTTTTAAGGTGTTTGGCAAGGCTACTTCGGCAGACAGGGCATCTTGTTGGCTTTTGCGCAGACGGTGCTTTTGTGAAAAGGACAAATACACAAACGAAGCGAACGTCATATACCCCACGCCGCCTACTTGAATAAGAACTAAGACTACTAATTTGCCTAAAAATGTATAAGAGTCGGCAAAGTTTACACTGTTAAGCCCGGTCGTGGAAACGGCGGATGCAGCGGTAAAGAGATTATCCAAAAAAGAAACGTGTACCGTGTTCATAAACGGCAAAGAAAGGACAATCCACCCGATAAGCGTGTAGGATAAGACCGTTTGGGCGATGTTTTGGTGCGGAGTGAGGCGCACAAGAAACAACGAGTATTTTTTGAGCGTAATTTTGGTAAATTCTTTTACTTCGGCATATACCTGATGCCAGTTAATTTTTCCCATAAAATTATTATAGTAAATCCCTGCGGGTGGCTGCTCAATGCGTTGGGTAGCGATTGGTGGAACCATACACTATTTGTAAAGTTTCTGGCAAATGAAAAGGTAGCACCAGCCGTCATCCCCGAGTGTCTGCCGGCGCGGAGCGTTCGTGGATCTGTCGTGTTGTGAGCAAAGAACAATAAAAACAGATTCCCGACTACGAACTTCGGGAATGACAACTAAAAGGAAAAAGTCGTTACAGACCGTTAGAATAAAAAACACCCCGGAAAAGGTAAATTTCCGGGGGTGATAATCTCTTGCCTGTTAAACTTATTTGGTGGGAACGCCGCCCGTTAAATCTTTAATAGCGGCTACCGCACCCAACACATTGGAGGCTTCGTAAGGCATATAGACGATTTTATTGTCTTTGCCGTCGGTCATTTTGGTTAAGGCTTCAATATATTTGAGCGAAATCATATAACTGGCCGGGTTGGAAGATTGTGCCACGGTGGCGGCTACAATTTTGACGGATTCGGCTTCCGCCTGGGCCACTTTGATTTTGGCCTCCGCCACACCTTCTGCCTGTAAAATAGCAGATTGTTTCATACCTTCGGCTTTTTTAATTTCGCTTTCGCGCACGGCTTCGGCCTTTAAAATTTGGGCCGTTTTGGTACCTTCGGCTTCCGTTACCATTGCACGGCGGTCGCGTTCGGCTTTCATTTGTTTTTCCATAGCCTCACGGATAGCGGCGGGCGGGATAATGTCCTGCAATTCTACGCGGTTGACTTTTACACCCCATTTGTTGGACGCATCATCCAAAATTACCTGTAATTTGCTGTTGATAATTTCGCGCGAAGTAAGCGTTTGGTCCAGGTCCATTTCGCCAATGATATTTCTTAACGTGGTTTGGGTTAATTTCTCAATGGCGGTCGGCAAAGATTCCACCTTATAAGCGGCTTTAATCGGGTCCGTGATTTGGAAATACAGCAAAGCGTTAATTTCAATACCCACGTTGTCTTTGGTAATTACGCTCTGGCGCGGAAAGTCATACACTGTTTCGCGCATATCAATCGTGTCGCGCATTTCCATAAACGGTACGGAGCGCGTGCGGCCCGTGGAATCCAAATATTCGCGGCTGTTGCGCCACTCCATTAAGTGCGGCTTATCCATAATCGGGATAATCCAGTTGATGCCCGGGTTTAACGTTTCCAAATATTTACCGAAACGCTCAATAATAATCACCTGCGCCTGGCGCACAATTACAATGCCCTTGGCGATGATGACGATGACAAAGAAGATAAAGGCAGCCAAAAACACTAGCCCGAAGTTCCCTGCTGTTTCTGTCATAGAATAACTCCTTTTTTTATTTTACGCCCGTGGGCGTTCCTGCCAAATTACTCTTTGCGTACCGTCAAGGTTACGCCGTCTAACTTTTCAACTACGCATTTTGTGCCGGCCGGTAAGGGTTCTTTTGCGGTGGCTTTCCAACTTTCGCCCTCCACTTTTACGCGTCCGGTCTCTTGCAGCGGGTCAATATCCGTTTCCACCACAGCCGGTTTGCCAAGCACGTCCTCAGCCGGGGTTTTAACGTCCTTGGCCTTGCCGTAGAGATGTTTTAAAGCAAAAGGGCGGACACCTATCCAGGTAATGGCGGAAACAGCGGCAAATATACCTACTTGGGCCCATAAACCCAGCCCCAAATAAGCCGCCACGGCGGCCCCTAACAATCCCGTACCCAAGCACGCAAGCGAAAATTCCATAGAAAACATTTCGCCCACAAAACAACCTACGGCAATAATTAGCCATACATAATAGTTCATTTTTCCCTCCTTGGGGTTAGCCCTTGATAATATCCAAATAGCCGCGCAGGAATTTTAGACGCCTTTCATCGCGGAGTTTATTTAAAGCATAAATCATATTGGCGATAAAACGCCGGATAATTAAATGGGATGAAAGCGGTGTTAAGAAGGAATCGTGCCAAGAGAGTTGGCGGAGTTCAATGTATTGGCGGCAGTCGCGCTCGCTTAAAACTTTTCCGTTATCCAACGGGTCAATGAACAAGGCCTCACCCGTAGCAGGATTTTGCAAATTGACGAGTATCCGTCCGGCTAAATCAATCAGGTTTACATCCAGGCCAAAGCGTTGGCCTAATGCCGCATACAGACAAGCCATACATAAGCCGGAGCCGCGTTTTTTGGCTAAAAAACGGGAAAAAGACATATCCTTTACGTCCGCGCTGGCGGACAAGGCAGAAAATTGGCTTACATTAAAAATATAATGACCCAAAATAGCGGCAATTTCCCCATAATTGGCGGCATTTAATAAAGCCGGGCGTAAGTCTTGCGCCATACGGTCTAGCGGCGCGGAAATGTTCCCACGTGCAGTGGTGGGACTGGTAAACTTGGCAAGTAAGGTAAGACCTTCTTCCAGATCCGGGTTGATTTTGTTGCAGTAGCGCGCCAATGCTTTGGCCAGGTCTTCCCAGCAGATTTCCTCTAATGCGTGGACGACGGTGCGCGGTGCCGAGGAGTGGAATTCTTCCTGCATTACGCGCTCTACCTGGTCGGGGTTTTGTTTGATAGCGACAGCCAACGCGTCCTTCAAAACGGGGCCATATGCGTCGCCTTCCGTTTCCAAGAGTTTGATAAGTGCTTTGATGCCGTCGTAACCAAGAATAGTCATATAATAAAAGATAGCAAATTGGGGTTGTTTTTTCTACTGTTTTTTGAAGGGCATTTATTGATTAGGAAAAGATTGTTTGGGTGGTATATTTTAAAAGGGCTTGTATCGTTTTTTTTTTTGGTAAATTTTGAATATATTCAAAATTTACCAAAAAAGGAGAGAAAAGTGAAAAATGTGTTTGCGGGCCGTTTAGGTGGCTTATTATGGAAAGGAAAAACGGCTGATTGCCAAAATAAGAATATGGATATCCACACCATAAATGGAGGGTTCACGCTTATTGAACTATTGGTGGTGGTGCTTATTATTGGGATATTATCCGCGGTGGCCTTGCCACAGTATCAAATAGCAGTGGAAAAAAGCAGAACAGCCGAGGCTCGTACTATGCTGAAAACAATTGCGCAAGCGGCTGAGGTATATCGCTTGGCTAATGGTGAATATCCTAGCAGTTTTGATGACCTGGATATTACTGTACCCGGTAGCGGAGATAATAATCGTAGGGCCTCTAAAATATGGCATTACTCGTTATCAGGGGGGCGTGATGATCATTTTTATGTTGACTCAGCACGTGAAGATGTGGATGATGACAATTACTATGTGATATCCTACTATCCAAATACCTATTATATAGCATCTGTGAGGGGAAAATTTACGTGTTATTTTTACGCTACCCCGGCTGAAAAATTTTGCCGTTCTTTTGGAGGACAATTAGATGACGAAACGGGTGAATACATTATGCCTTAAAGATACAAAAAAATTTCTTTCTGTTTTATGACAAAACCCCTCCCCGGGAATATCCCAAAGGAGGGGCTTTTCAGCAATATCGCTTCAAAAAAGTTATTGGATATCTTTTTCGTTGGCGGTGATTTGCAAGACTACGCGGCGGTTCTGCGCGCGGCCGGCAGCGGTAGCGTTGCTGGCAATCGGGTTGGCGGAACCATAGCCCACATAGGTAATGCTCTTGGTCTTTAAACCGCTGCCCAAGAGGAAATCGTACACGGCTTTGGCGCGTTGGGTGGAAAGTTTATTGTTAATAGCAGCCGAACCGGTAGAATCGGTGTATCCCTGTACCACAATGCGGTTTTTGGGATATTTTTTGAACACTCTGTTCAGGTCCGTCAGCGTTTGCATAGAATCGGCGCTGAGTTCGGAACTGCCGGTGGCGAACAAAATATCGTTCTTCAAATAAACTTGAATACCGTTATCGGTCTTGACGACTTCGGCGATTCTGGCCAATTCTTTGGCTTGTTTGTCATAATAATTGCCTAACGCACCGCCCGCAGCCAAACCGGCGAGGGCACCGTAAATGGCACCGTGTTCGCTCTTGTGGCCCGTATTGTTGGCGATGATAGCACCGGCAGCCGCGCCTACGGCAGCGCCGCCAGCGGCACCCCAAGCGGTTCTTTTGCCGGGAGTCGTGCAGGCCGCGCCGAGTAAAGCGCAAACCGTGCAAAGCAAAACAACTTTCTTCATAATAGGTGTATCTCCTTGTACAACTTTTTTAAAGTAAATATATTTTACTTTTTTTAGCGTTTGCTTCAAAGTGTTTTTGACAAAAAAACGCATAAAAATAAAAAGCCCCGCACGGGGCGGGGCTTGTAAAATACAACCGGATAAAACTATTTGATTTCCAATTCTACGCGGCGGTTTTTGGCGCGGCCTTCGCGGGTTTTGTTGGAGGCAACCGGGTTTGCTTCGCCGTAACCGATAAAGGATACATTTTTAGCGGGTACGCCTTCCTTTACGAGTTCCAACGCTACGGCTTTGGCGCGGCGCTGGGAAAGGTCCATGTTGTAATCGGCGGGGCCGAAGGAATCGGTGTAACCGGCTACACGGACGGTATGATCCGGGTATTTCTTCAAGGCGCGGGCGGTTTGTTTAATGGGTTTTAAAGAGGCGGGGTCAATTTCGTCGCTGTTGTAGCGGAAATTAATCGGTTCTTTATAGGTCAAAACAACGCGGTCTGCCTTGCGGTTGACTTTGGCAACTTCGGTAAAATCTTTGTCGTCCACTACGGTTTTGGCGGGTTTGTCAGTTTCTTTCTTGGGGGCCGGTTTAGCGGCGGCTTGGGTTTGAACGGGCTTTTTAGTGGTTTTGCAGGTGTTTTTTGTGCAAGTGCAATGGCACGCGCCTAAAAATAAAGCAGCGGCCAAGATTGTAACTACTTTTTTCATAGAATCTCCTTGTTGTGTACAGTATGACTGCTCTGTATATATTTTACAAAATACGGCAGGTGGGTGCGCCCTTTTTTTTCATCAACTCACGGTAGAGCCGGTAAACAGGCTTACCCAGTTTGGGGTGAACATAATCCGGCAACAGGTACGAGAGCGGTTTTAATACAAATTCCCGCTCGTGCAGGCGCGGATGCGGCAGAAATAAGTGATATTGCGGGTCGTCCTCAAACAGGACTAAATCGTCATAAAACAAAATATCCAAATCAATTACGCGCGGGCCGTTGGTAAACGAGGGTTTTCTGCCCAACTCCTTTTCCAGCGCTTTTAGTTTTTTTAAAAGCGGCATTGGCTGAAAGGGGGTGCTTAAAATCAGCACTGTATTGATAAAATCTTCTTGGTGAGAATATCCTTCCGGTTTGGAAATAATATACGGAGCCACTTCTTTTACTGTTCCGGCGGCAGACAGGGCCTTAATGGCGCGGTCTATGTGTTCCTTGGCGGGGGCAATATTGCTGCCCAAGGCAATTATGGCGCGGGGCATTAGTTTTCTCCTCTGTATTCTATCCAGCGGTCAGGCTCCTCGCCTACTTTTACGCTAAACAAATGCGGCAACAGGGCATTTAGGCGGTTGTACATCCATACGGCCAGTTCTTCGGTGGTGGGTTGCTTTAAAAAGGTTCCCAGGTCGCAATCGTCCAATTTTTCGTTAATTTCCTTTTGAAAGGTGTCCGCTAAAAGGCGGAAATCAATCAGGTAGCCCTCCGCATTAGTAGGGCCGTAAAAAGTAACCTCGTAATGGAAATGATGCGCGTGAACGGCCTCGGCCAAGGTGCCGCCGTGTCCGTGGCGCGCGGTAAAGGAGCCGCATTGGGTCAAATAGACCTTGCTCATTTGGCCCCCTGTAATTCTTGGTAAAAGTCCATAATTTTGCGAGTATCTTTTACGTCGTGTACGCGCAAAATGTCCGCCCCGCCCTGCAAGGCTACTAAATTAGCGGCTAATGTTTGCGCCTTGCGTTTTGGGGGGAGTTCGCGCTTTTGCGCAAGAAAGGTTTTGCGCGACAGGCCGACTAACATTTGTACTCCCAAATCTTTAAAGAAAGATAAATGTTTTAAGAGTTCATAGTTTTGTTCGCGCGTTTTGGCAAAGCCGAAGCCTACATCTATAATCACGTTTTGCTTTGCAATCCCGCACGAAACGGCTTCGTCTATTTTGCGGGCCAAAAATTCTTTTATTTCACCCAATAAATCGGTATATTCCGTCATTGTTTGCATTGTCTGCGGGGTTCCGCGGGTATGCATTACCACAATTTTTGCGTTAAAATCTTTGACAATTTTAAACATTTCTTTATCCGGGGTACCGCTTACGTCGTTAATGATAGACACTCCCGCCTTTAACCCCTCTAATGCTACCGGAATTTTGACGGTATCTAACGAAACGGGTATTTGCGGCCAGGCCTTGCGCACCTCTTTTATAAGCGGCAAAACGCGGGCCAATTCTTCCTCCGCCGGAACGGGGGCGGCACTCGGACGGGTGGATTCGCCGCCGATATCAAAAATATCTGCGCCGCCGTCTGCATAATCTTTGCATTTGGCAAGTAAGGTGGGCAGATTGTTTTGCGGATTTCCGTCGTAAAACGAATCCGGCGTGGCGTTTACAATGCCCATTAATAGCGGTTTTGTCATAAGCGTGCCTATTTAATCATTTCCAAAAATTCGCTGCGCACTTCCATTTTTTTGAACGCACCGCGGATGGCACTTGTAACCATTACGGCATCGTGCTTTTCAATGCCGCGTGCGCTGATGCACATATGTTTGGCCTTGCAAACCACCATCACCCCATAGGGTTGTAAAGTTTCCATTAAACTGTCGGCAATTTGCGCCACCAATTTTTCCTGGATTTGCAGGCGGCGGGCATAAACCTCCACCAGGCGCGCCAATTTGGAAATGCCAAGCACGCGGCCCTTGGGCAGATAGCCGATGCTGATTGTGCCGAAGAACGGTTGCAAATGGTGTTCGCAGGTGGAATAAAATTCTATGTCTTTCAGTACCACCATTTCTTCGCAGGAACCTTCTGTAAAGGTTTTTAAGACGTCCTGCGGTTTCATTTTGTAACCGCCAAAGAGTTTCTGCCAACTGCGCACGATACGTTTGGGCGTTTCCAGCAAACCCTCGCGGGCCGGGTCGTCGCCAATATAGGCTAAAATTTCACGCAGGTTTTGCAAAATCTTTTCTTCGGTTAGCGGATGTTTATCAGTTTGTGCATTTGCAGGCTTAACCGGGCTGTGGGATGTTCTTTTAGCAGTTTTACGCATAAGTCAATGTTCTCCTGTTTGTTACTTTCGGGTTGAAGATAAATACGGGTGTGGTCGTTTTCATACGCATAGTATTTCTTCAAATCTGTTAAATCGGTGTCTTGTCCGACGACAATTTTGATAATATCCGCCTTTTTTAGCATTTCTGGACTGACGTATTTTTTGGGTGATACACACACAAAATCCGCTTGGCTGACGTTGCAGTCGCGTGCGCCGTTTGTTTCCAGGTGTACGGTGTAGCCGTGCTTTTTAAGCAGGGCAATCAGCGCGGGCAAATCTTGCTCGGTGGGCTCTCCGCCGGTAATAATAACGGTTTTTACCGGGTATTGTGCCAGGTCATTTAACAGGGCCTCTGCGCCCATTTCCTTGCCTGCGCCAAAGGCATATTTGGTATCGCAAAAGGAGCAGTTCATAGAGCAGCCGGACAGACGCAAAAAAACAGCGGGCATACCCGTATGGCGGCCTTCTCCTTGGATAGAATAAAAAATTTCGTTAACCTTCCACGACGGCTGCGGCATTGTCGCTCTCCCAAATTTCCAATGTTTTTAGTTTTAAATCTTTTTTTGCCAGTTCTGCGCCGATTTTTTGGAACAGGTATTCAGCCAAATTTTCAGCGGTGGGATTTTCCAGCAAATCGTTTAAAAAGCGGTGGTCTGGCAAGTTGTCGTCCAACAATTTTTTAATAACCTTAAAATCGCAGACCATCCCGTCCGGGCGTATTTCGCCCTCAATCACAAAAACAGCCTTCCAGGTATGTCCGTGCAGATTATGGCAGGGGCCGTCGTATTGCGGCAGACGGTGGGCCGAACTGAAAGAACGGATAAGTTTTACTAACATTTATTTCTCCTCGGGAAGTGTATTAAAAATTTGCTGCATATAAATAAGGCATAAAATGATTTGGGCAAAGGTAAACAGCGGAATATTCCAGTATAGCCGTGCATACCACAGCGCAGACAACGGCCCCAGCATAAAAAAAGCCCATTTAAAAATAATCTTGCGCGGCAGTGCGCTGCGGGTAAACAGTTTGAAAAACATCCCCACCGCCCCGGCTACACAAAAGCCGAAAAGCATAACAAACGGAATAGCGACAAGTGCGGACAGGCATGCCATTACCATTAAGGCCGAGGCCAAGGACTCTTTTTGCTTGGATAAATTATCCTGCGAGGTTACAAACGTTAGTTGCGGGGGCAGTTCCCTGCTTTGCACTCCGTTGGCGGCAGGCATATAGAGTTTGTTGCCGCTAACCAGCATTAAAATTTGCTCCTTGACCATATCATTTTGCGTGGGCGGTGTGGTGCGTGAGGCATCAAACACCAGTTTTACGTTGCTGTCCGGCACGGTAACGCTGACCGCGTTTTTAGGAGCCGTCAAAACGCCCTTTTCAAAGGTAACTTCGGGGAAATTTTTAAGTAGGACAGGGAGGTTTTTATCAATATACGAGCCTGCAAAAAAATAGAAAACAATCAGCGAGAGCATAAACAGATAAATGCCGAACGCAATCATTTGTCCCCGCGTAGCAAAGGCCAGGCGGTGATAGAAACGGAAGGAAAAAATACTTTTTATATGCAACCAAATCATATGTCCATTATAGCAATTTGGGGATTATTTTTTGTTCAGACAGGTAAGCGGAGTTCCCAAAAAATAGATTTGGTTCTTTTTAAACACGCAAGTAAGTTTGGCCGCTTGCGGTGAACCGTTTGCCGCAGGGGGCAAACCTTTTAAACAAGATATCCGCGTGCAGGAATAGGTTTTGCCGCACTCGGGAAAAGACGAGGAGGGAAAATTATCAATAAACCACGAAAAGGATAAGTTGTAGTTGAGTGCTTTTAAAAAATTATCACAAGTCAGTTCGCCCTCAAATGTGCAGACGGGTTCGGCGGAGGAATTTTCGGTCGTCAGCGTTTGGGCGAGCAGTGTGTATCGTTCGGTATCTATGGGGTCGCCTTGTACGCGGTACACATCAAAGCATTTAAAGCCCGGTTTCTCTTTGGACGAGCAGAAAAATTGGTTAAAAATATCGTTGCCCGGGCAGGTGTCCTCCACTGCTGTTCCGTCGGTGGATAAATATTGCGGGGCTTCGCGCACCGTTTGCAGTTTTTTACTGCCGCCGTCTGCCGCTTGGATACCGGTCGCGCCTAGGATCAAGAATAAAAATAAAAATTTTTTCATAAGGGTATAGTAGCAAATTTATTTTTTTGTGCCGGTGTAAAAAATGATTAGTTCTTGTTTTTCCGTACGCACGCGGACGGGCGCGTACTTCTGTATGTTGCAAGTGCGGGCGGAATTTATTAAGATATATCCGTATTATCATCTCTATATTGTAAAGAGGGCTTATGTCCAATAACTTTTTTTCCTTTTTTTCCAAAAAAGAAGTTCCGTCTGTTGAAATTAATACTTTAACTCCGGAAATGTTTTCCTTTTTAAGCCAGTTCCCTACGGCTATTTTGCTGTTAGATGCTACGGGAAAAATTGCCTTTGCTAACGCCAGCGCGGCGACGTTACTCCACAGTAAAGTATCTTCTTTAACCGGGGCCAAGGTGGACCGTTTCGGCCTGACAATGCCGCAGGTGCGTACAATGGCGGAGGATAAAGCCGCCAAAAAGGTGGTAATCCAACTCGTCAACCGGGATGCCGATGCCGTTTTTGTCAGTGCGGGTGCGAGCAATTTGGCCTCCACTCCGTTTATTATGCTGACGTTTGAAGCCGTGCCGCTTTTCAAACAACTAACAGCGGAAAAAAACTTTTTATCTTCTTTGTTGGACGGATATCCCTGTGCGCTTGCATTGCAAAATTTTGCGGGCGTTTGTACTTTGTGGAATAATGCAGCGGCCAAGTTGTTCGGCCATAAGTCGGCGGATGTAACAGGCAAAAGTATTTATGACTTTTTACCCAAGGAAATTATCCCGTCCGTCAAGCGCGTGGATGAACAGGTCCGCACCAAACTGGAACCGCGCGAGGGCGTACAACTGACGTATCGCAATACCAAGGGGGAGGAGCGCGCCCTGAGTGTAAGCAAAACCTTGGTAAAAGGCGATAACGGCAAACCGCAATTTATTTTAACCTCGTTTGAGGACTGCACCGAGCGCCGCAATTACGAACAGGACCTGTTGCAAAACCGTACTTTGCTGCGTGCTGTTTTGGATAACGTACCTTTGGGGCTTTATACGCGCGATTGCGACAACGAAATGACCTTTTACAACCGGCAGAGTATGACGGTGCTGGGCGAAACGGATGCAAAATGCGTCAATACCCCTCATCCGTATCAGGATAAAAATGTGGTGGCCGAGCATCATATCCGTGAACAAGAAGTTTTGAAAGAGGGAAAAATTCAAGACTATCCTTCCGAAGAATATGTGGACCACCACGGAAATAAAAAAATTTTACACTTAATCAAGGTGCCGCTTATGGATGCGGGGCCAAAACCTTTGGTGCTTTCTATTGTGGAGGACATAACCGAACGCCGCCAACAGGAAGAAAAAATTTCCCGTATGAACAGTATCCTTTCCGCCATTTTGCAAAATGCGCCTATCGGCCTGTATGCCCGCGGCGAGGACGGAACAATGTGGTTGCGCAACAAAAAATGCTGTGATATTTTTGGCGAAAAAGAGGAGGCTTTCTCTCTGGACGGCGCATTGCCGCACGAAACGCCGGACCAAGTCAGCCAGTATATCACGCGGGAACACGATTTGTTAAAACAGGGCAAAACCCTGGATATCCCGGAGGAAGAATATGTGCTTGGCTCCGGCGAAAAGAAACTTTTGCATATGATTAAAGTGCCGATTACGGGTACTAATGGCGAACCCAATATGGTGATTACCCTGGCCGAAGATATCACGCAAAAGAAAGAGCAGGAAAAGGCTTTGATAGAAAATAAAAATTTCCTGCAAACCTTGTTGGACCAAGTGCCGGTGGCTATCTATTCACGCGGGGTGGACAAAAAAATCTCGTATGTAAACCGCCGGGCCTTGGAACTGTTCCCCGACGAAAATCCGGAAAAAGAGGACCCCTTTTATATCCAACGCGAAGACAGCATTTTCCACGACGGAAAAATGGTGGAATTCCCCGAGGAGTGGTACACCACCAAGCGCGGGGATAAAATCCTCTTGCATTTAATTAAAGCCCCGGTTTTTGACAAAGAGGGCAAGCCCTTTATGGTGCTGACGGTGGCGGAGGATATTACGCAAAAGAAAGCGCAGGAAAAGGCTATTGTCAACGCGCGCAACTTCTTGCAGACGGTTATTAACAACCTGCCTGTTTCCTTGTCTGTAAAAGATTACGACGGAAAATATATTTTGTGGAACAAAAAAGCCGAGGAAATCTTTGGTGCACTTGCCAAGGATGTTATCGGCAAGACCTCGTACCGCGCGGACTTGAACAAGGACCAGGCGGAGTTTGTACGCGAGTCCGATTTGCGTGTGTTTGATAACAAGCGCGAACAAAATATTCCGCAGGAACTTATATCCACGGCTACCGAGGGCGTAAAGATTATGCACACAGTTAAAACGCCGCTGTTTAACGAGGACGGCACCCCCAACTGTCTGCTTTCTGTTTCGGAAGATGTTACCGCCAAAACGCGTATGGAAAAGCAAATCCGCGAAGCGAGCGACAAAAACACTCTCTTGGTTGAAAACGCCCGCGAAGGAATTGCCATTTTGGAGGACGGCAAAATTATCTACGCCAACCGCGCCTTATGCAGTTTGTTGGGATATGAAGATTTAGCCGCCGTAAAAGGCAAAGCACTGTTGGACTTGGCGGTTGAGGATCACCGCTTGTTTTTAAAGGATAAATACGATGCTGTGGTGGCCGGGGCCGATGATGCTTCCTCTGCCATTGATTTGCGTATGATTAAAAAGAACGGGGCGGAAATAGAAGCCGAGTTTGCCGCCGTGGCCTCTACTTATTTGGGCCGGCGCATTGTGCTGGGCTTCGTGCGTGATGTAACGGGGGCCAACCGCACCCTGCGCGAGGTAAAAAATGAGCGCGCCAATTTCCGCGCCGCGTTTGAAAAATGCGTAACCCCGGCATTTATCTTATCGCATAAGGGATATATCAGCGTAATGAACGAGTCCTGCCGCAGTTTGTTTGCCCTTACGGAAGCGGATAAGAATTTCTACCGTAATGTCTATATAAAACCGGCCATTTCGCTCTCTGCGCGTAAACTGTTGCGTGCGGGGCAACCGGCCCAAATGGATTATACCTTTGATTTTGACCGCGCCGCGCGGCAGTTCCCCGGGCGCGTAAAGGGTACAGGCAAAATGTCGCTCTCCGTCAGTTTTGTGCCGATAAACAAGCGCGATGCAAAGGACGGCTCTATTGAGGCCGACTATGTGGTGTTTTTGGAGCCTAAAAAACAGCACACTCCGCTGCCGCCCGCCCCGCCGGTGCACGAAGTCATCACCAAAACTCCGCAGGAAATGCTTGTTTTGCCCAACAGCGAGCCTTACGCGCTGTGCAAGGATACTTGGCAAATTGACGTATGCAATGATTTATTTTCTTCCTTGTGCCAAAGACCGCTGGACGGGCTGACGGGAAAAGATATCCGCAGTATGTTTGATGAAGAATCCCGCAAGCGGTTGGAAACCGATTTAAAGGACCTCTTGCAGGACGGCACCTTGGTCAACCGCGAGTACCATATTTTGCTGGGTAACGGCCCGGAAAGCACAGCCGTTCGCCTGACGGCTATCAAGGAAACGGACGGACGGTATTTGTTTGTGTTCCGTAATATGGCATTTCACCGCCAAATTATGAAGATTTTAGAGGAGCGTTCCGCCCAACTAAACGCTTTGTTGGAAGCCACCGACGGTGTGGTCTTTACTGTATTGTTTGAAAACGGACGTTTCGGACACATTGAACAGGCTGGTAAACCGCTTGCGCACAAGTTGGGTTTTTCGCAGGATGAGTTGGTGCATAAGAATTTTGCCGATTTGTTTGACGATAAAAACCGCGGCGAAAAATTTTGCGCGTCCGTCTTGGCTCGCGCCCAAGAGGAACTGGCCTTGCAAGGCAAAACGTCCTTTAAACTGCCGGTACGCAGAAAGGACGGCACTATTTTTGAAGCGCAAACCGTGCTGACCGCGCTGGATATGCCGGGGAAAGATTCGGCCTTGGTGGTGGTGCACGATTTGTCCGAGCAAATGGACCGTATGTCCAAAGACTCCAAGGAAGCGCAGGAATTAAAAAGCGTCCGCCAAGCCCTGCCCGGCCTCTATTTAAAAACCGATAATAACGGCCGGGTGTTGGAAGTGTATTCCAACTTGGACTATTTAAATAACCAGCAGGCCGCGGAACTGTTTTTGGATAAAAAACCCGCCGAATATTGGCCGGAGGAAGCCGCCGGACGGGCGCTGTTTGCTATTAAGGAATCGTTATCCATTAACGTAAGTTCCAACTTTGAGTTTTCGTGGACGGTGCCGGATAAACTGCGCCACTTTGAAGCAAGCGTAACGCCCATTTCCGGGCGGGATGAGGCTGTCCTGTGGGTAAAGGACGTTTCCAACTCCCACGCATACGACGAGCAAATACACGAACTGTATCATTTAACAAGCGAGCCGGGGCTTTCTATTACCGACCAGGTAAATAAAGTATTGGCTTTTGGTTTAAAGGCGTTCCGGGCGGATGTGGGGCTTGTTCTGCGGTTTGAACAAGGCAAACTGGGCTTGGAAAGCCACGTTGTGTATGTTACTAAAAATGATTTTCATTTGGAGCGCCATATGGAATTTCCGGTAGAGGAATGTTTGGTAGATGTTCCCGATGGAAATGTGGTAATGTTCCCGGATTTGGGTAATGCTTCCTGTGAGCATTGTTTGCATAAGGAAAAAAACTTCGGCTCCTTGGCCGCGGCCCCTTTGTATGTGGGGGGAAAGGTGCAGGGCGCGCTGTGTTTTGCTTCCCGAGCCTCCCGCCGCAGTTTTGACGACGGAGCAGAGGAACTGTTGGGAATTATGGCGCGGCTGCTCGGCCTGCGCATAGAATTGCGCCAAACCGGCAAGCAGTTGGGCGAGGCTTCGCGCTCCTTGGCGCGGACGCTGGAATATGTGGAAATGCCCGCCGCTATTATTGACCTGGATTATCAGACAACCTTTGTGAATAATGCCCTGTTGCAGACGACGGGCAAGCGCATTGGCAATATGCTAGGACACGACTTTTTTGCAACGGTCATCCGCAATGACGATTTGTCCAAACGGATGTTCAAATCGGCCGAAAATTCCGCCGCGGGAAACGCGTTTCAAGTGCGTATGGATTTATTGCACGAAAACGGTCTCTACCAAGATACCGCGTGGGACGTGTATGCGTGCAAAAATTCCGACGGAGAGATTGACGGCTATGCTTTAATCGCCTCCGGCAATTAAGTTTTCGTTTAGCAGTAGTGTTATTTAAGGGACGGCCTGTCTTTTTCAGGCTGTCCCTTTTGGTGGTAATACTCTAATAGTGTGGCTCCATTAGTCAAAAGCGGGAAAAGGTAAGTCGTCCGCAGGACTTCTTTTTAAAGGGTTGTATCCGTTTTTTTTTTTGCTAAAATTTTGAAAATTAAGGCCGGATATACCCGGATGTATCC
>OLIS01000179.1_pt1 | contig 48154 bp, 32 predicted proteins | sample 1601351 | NCBI WGS metagenome assembly OLIS01 (sample SAMEA2452122, study PRJEB22498) | human gut metagenome | biome: human feces; feature: human gut; material: feces | place: Australia | collected 2012
ATTTTTTTTTCATGATACAGAAATGTTTTATAAATTAATTATTTATGATTGAACTGATAATCAGTGTTTACTTCTTGTTTGCAAAGTTGCTGAATCATATTCATATATAGGTGCTGGAATGATTCAAATACGTATAATTTTAAGTTATCTGTTCAAAGTGGGATAAAAATCATTCAGAAAGGTTTAAAAATAGACCACATATGTTTGTGTTAGTCTTAAATTAATATATTTTAAGGGATTTATGAACAGTGATAGCTTTCTTTATTTTAATATTGCATAGAAAATACGTCTTTATATTTAATTCTACTATGAAACATCAAATAAAATTCTATATAGTACTGTTTTTTATTCAATTGTTTTCGTGTGCCTTTGCACAACAAATGTCGGTATCTACACTTCCATTAAATAATTATTTGCCGTCAAGTACTGTTTTACGGGTTCATTGTGACCGAGAAGGCTTTTTGTGGCTAGGAACCAAAGATGGCTTGTGTCGTTATGATGGCTATCGATTACTTGTTTTTCGTTCTGGGTTGAAATCACCGGATCTTTTGACGAATAATGAAATTACTTGTATTGCGGAAAATAAAAATGGATATTTATTTATAGGAACTAAAAAAGGGATTAATATACTGGATAAGCGAACTTATCAGATAATACCAGTTATACACAATGATTTGAAAGATCAAGAGATTCGGACAATGATAGTGGATAGTGATGGATGGATATGGGTTGGGACGTTAACTTCTGTTTTTCGTTGTTCTGCCGATTTCTCATTTTGCAAAAGATATGATTCTACTTTACCTGTTACTAGTGTGAATTCTATTTATGAAGATGCAGATAAGAATATTTGGGTAACTTTATGGGAAAGGGGATTACATCGATATAATTCAAAAACAGACTCATTTATTGCTATGCCTCATATTGGAGTTTTAAATAATCCATTTAAAGTTTTTCAAGATAATAAGAAGCAACATTGGATTTTAACATGGGAAAGCGGGATCTTTTTACTTTATCCGGAGGAGAAAGATGATTTAATGTATAGTCATGTGGATATTAAAAGTAATGAGCATTGGGACATGAATGGTTGCTTTAGTATTACTCAGGATGATAAGTATGGTTATATATGGATTGTATCTACACAGGGACTTTATGCACTTCAAAAACGTCCTGGAAATATAATTAATACTGTGGATATATCTCATATTTCTTCTAAGTTAAATAATATTTTTAGTGAAATAGTAAAAGATAAGTCAGGTAATTTATGGATTGCTGCCTTTAATGAAGGAGTATCAATGATTGATTTAAATAAACCTTTAGTACAAAATTACTCTTTTCCAGTTATTCGGGAAAAGACGGGATTTGTTACAAATATAAAGAACATATATGAAGATAAGGAAGGAGATTTATGGATAGACCAGAATCGTTGGGGAATAGGAATTTACAATCCGGATTCTAATAAACTTCTCTTTTATAAAGATATTCCTTCTCTAAAAAACATTACTAACTTGAGAAATGTAAGCTGCATTACTTCTGCTCCATTGCTTAATGAGATATGGCTGGGGTCTGAGTATTATCCGGAAATTTACAGGGTGAAGAAGGATAAAAAAGAAATAGAACTATTGGGGACTTTGAAATTAACTGATTATGTGGATAATTCAGGATTCCCGCGTTTATTTTATACTGATAGTAACCATAACCTTTGGGTGGGAACAACTAAAGGTATTTTGGTTAAACCGGCAAACGAAAAGATACTTCAAGATGCTAAGTTTCCATTTGTAGATATAATAGGAATTGGAGAAGGTAAAGATGGTTCCCTATGGATTAGTACAAGAAAGCAAGGCGTGTATAATGCAAAAATATCCTCTGATCTGACATTAGAAGAGAAGAATTTAAGAAATCTGAAGACTCACGCAGAGGGAGTAATAAGTGATAATATTGGAGCAATCTGTGTGGATGATAATGGCTTGGTGTGGATGGGGAGCCAGGATGGGGATGTATTCACTTATGACCCTCAAACCAATAAAGTGGAAAACTTATCTGATATGTTTGATATGCTTGAAGAAGGTATTTTTAATATTATAACAGATCAGTTGGGACATATTTGGATTTCTACCAATAAGCGGGTAATTGAATACGACCCTAAAAATGGTGGTATCATGGATTACTCGACAATGACTGATGTGATGGTAAATTCTTTTATGCCTAATTCTTATTATAAAACTCGTGCTGGGAAAATATTATATGGAGGAAATAAGGGAATCTCAGTATTTACTCCTTATGATCATTTGTCTGATAATCCTCGTAGAATTAGAACGATGGTGGCAGATGTTAAGATAGATGGTGTTTCTAGTCTTTTGGAGAAAAACAACCAACGTTTTAATTTAAGAAGTCAGATCATTTCTTTAAATGCAGGAGATAAAAATATTGAGATAGATTTTTCTTCTTTAAATTATGCGTTTCCTGACAAAATTAAATATGCATATAAAATGGATGGAGTTGATGATGATTGGGTGTATGTCAGAGGCGATCGTCAATTTGCATTTTACAATCAATTACCTAAAGGTAAACGTACTTTTTATCTAAAGACAACTGATGTAAATGGCTTATGGAGCAATTATATAGCAGAAGTTCAGGTGTTTAAACAGCCAGCTTTCTATGAAACATTGTGGGCTTATTTATTTTATATTGTGTTTACAATTTTATGTCTGTATTTTTTCTATCATAGGATGAAGCGTCGTATTCAGTTGCGGCATGAACTGAGAATAGCTCAGATAGATAAAGAGAAGTCAGAAGAATTGGTGCAAACTAAATTACGTTATTTCACAAATATATCACACGATTTATTAACTCCCTTAACTATTATTACTTGTTTGATTGATGATGCGGAAATGACGAATGGTAGTCGGATTTCGCAGTTAACTATGATTCGTTCTAATGTGAATAAATTACGTAGACTATTACAGCAAATTTTAGATTTCCGTAAGGTGGAAAGTGGGAACATGAAATTATCTGTATCAAAAAGTGATGTCATATCATTTATAGATGATGTTTGTAAGATAAACTTTACTCCATTGATGAGAAAGAAAAATCAAACCTTTACATTTTTGACTGATGATAGACATTTGATGGCTTATTTTGATAGAGATAAATTAGATAAGATAGTATCTAATTTATTATCTAATGCTTGTAAATATACAGCTAATGGTGGAGATATAAAATTAATAGTAGATTCATATTGGGAGTCTGAATATCATCATTTACGAATACAGGTCGTTGATACCGGAGAGGGTATTGCTCCTGTTGATTTGGAGAATGTTTTCAAAAGATTTTATACAATAAATAAAGGAGATGAAAGTGAATCTAATGGGATCGGGTTATCCTTAACAAAGGATTTAGTGGAGTTACATCATGGCACTATTAATGTTGAAAGTGAATTAGGTAAGGGAAGTACTTTTACTGTAGATCTTCCCATTAATAAAGATAGTTATCAGGAAGATGAATTAATATCAGAACATATTTCGGTAAATGGCATAAATACGGATCTTATTTTAGAGAAAGAAGAATTGATTGATTCAAAGGTTGGCGAAGGCGAAGATATGCAAATAGCTGACGTTCATTTGTTATTGGTGGAGGATAATGAAGAATTGTTGTTTTTGATGGAGAAGATTCTGTCCAAGCATTATCATGTACTTATTGCAAAAGATGGATTAGAAGCTCTGAACGTTATAAAAGATAATGAAATAGATATTATTATAAGTGATGTGATGATGCCTGAAATGGATGGTTTAGAGTTTTGTCGCGCTTTAAAGTCAAATTTGGAAACCAGTCACATTCCTATCATATTATTAACAGCTAAAAATACCGTGGAAGATCGCATTGAATGTTATAATGCGGGAGCGGATGGATATATATCCAAGCCATTTGAATTAAAAATATTAGAGGCTCGTATTAATAATTTTATAATGCATAAGAAAAACAAACAGGAAGAGTTTCGTTCTAATGTAGAAGTCAATATTGATTCTTTAGAACCTTCTTCTATTGATAAAGAGTTTTTGGATAAAGTGATTTCTGTTATAAATTCAAATATGTCGGAAGGAGATTTTGATGTGGTTCAGTTAGCGGACGCATTAGCTGTGTCTAAGTCTTCTCTTTATAGGAAAATGAAATTAGCAACAGGACTGTCACCCATTGAGTTTATTCGAAATATAAGATTAAAACACGGAAGTCAATTATTGAAGGATAAATCAATATCTGTAGCAGAGGTAGCTTATGAATGCGGATTTTCTAATCCTAAATATTTTGCAACCTGTTTTAAAGAAGAATTTGGCGTAACTCCAAAGGAATATCAAAAATCTTGTTAGGATAAAAATAATATGAACTTAAAATACACAAGTACGCGTCTTAATGGAAGATGCGTACTTTTCTATATATCAATGATCTATCCCTTTTGAATGATTTCTGAACTTATATTGAACGATTTTTAGACCTGTTATAGTTAATAGCGATTATGGTCCAATTTTGGAAGTTTTTGAATGATTAGAGAACTTCTTTCTACTGGATAACTCGCACTTTTGTGATGCATTTGATGCACAACTAATACTTATTTGGTCTAAATAACTTTATAAATCTAATAGTATGGTGATAATTTTACCTAATTTCTTTTTGCAGAAGCCTGTTTGTCGTTTGCTGGCTGTCATGGGCTTTTTAGGATTTAGTGGAGCGATAGCGTCTCAATCAAGTTCGCCTGTGAATATTGATTCTGTGGAGACCTATATGAAAAAAGACTCTTTTGAGAAGAATGTAGGATCTCGTTTCGTTACTAATCGTAGTATAGACTCCTTTGGGGTGAGTGATACTGTTGATATCAGGATGTTGCAGCGCTCTCAATTTTTATCTATTCAGCAATTACTGAAAGGGAATGTGGCCGGTGTATATGTACAAGAAAATAATGGAGAGCCTGGTACCATTCAAAGCATGCTGGTTCGTGGCTTATCTTCACCTGTCTTTTCTAATAAAGATGTGTCCGGTGTTCAGCCGACAGTTTATTTGAATGGCGTTCCATTGATGCTGGAAAATAGCTATGTGTACGATATCAAACAGTTTGATATTAATCCGATAGGAGCCGCTGCCAATATGCTGGCGGGATTGGATATATCTTCCATAGAGTCAATCGAAATTATCAAAGATCCGCTTCAGCTTGCCAAATTAGGTCCTTTAGCTGCCAATGGCGCCATCTGGATAACGACCAAAGACGGTTATTATGGTGGGGAGAACGTCTCTATCGGAGTTTCGGCAGGAATGGCCTTTGCTCCGTCTTCGGTTCGTATGACGAATGGATCATACGAAAAAGCATTCCGTCAACGTTTCTATGATACGTATTCTCTTACACCGGGCAAACAACCCGATTATCTTATGGATACAAGAGATGTACGTTATTTTGGTAAACCGGACTGGGCAGACGATTATTATCAGTCATCACTCTTATATAATGTAAATGCTTCTATCGGTGGTGGTTCAAAAAAAGCGAATTATGTATTTACACTCGCAACGACAAAAGATGCGGGAGCAGCGGACAATACCTCTTATACGAAATATAATATTGGTTTTGCCTTGAATATGGTTCCTTTGGATGGCTTGAATGTTAGTACAATTATTAATGCCGCTAAGATAGACCGTGTCAGGAATCGGAATTTCAGAGACAGGTTTGCTGAGATGGAGTATATGGTTGATTTTTCAACTCCGCTTGCACCTGCCGGCAATTTGTATAATGACTTTTTAATATCCAATGATTTGACTAAAGATGATAATTATAACAATTTACTGAATGGATTGTTGGCTTTGAGCTATACTAAGCAAAGATTCAATGCTACAGCCAGCATCAAACTTGATTATACAACAAATGTTCGTCGCGCTTTTTGGCCTATGGCTTTGTTGGAGTCCGTCAACTTTGTCTCTAACTATTCAGGATACAATCAACGGATTATAGGTGAAACTTCAGCGAGCTATTTGTTGCCTTTAGCTGATATTCATAAGTTGAATATTCAGTGGAATGGCTCTATAACCAGCGATTTGTATCACTATAATTATACTCGTGCCTATGATGGTGATGATGATATGAAGCCGACAACAAGTACCGGGAACTTCAAGCAGTATCGTTATGTTGATCGTTTGGAGAATAGGTGGGTATCGACTTCAATAGCTTTAGATTATAAGTATAAGAACTTGCTTAATGTGGGATTATTGGCAAGATACGACGGAAATTCCGCTATCCAGTCGGATCACAGATGGATGTTTACACCCGCTGCTTCTGCTGAATGGAATTTAAAGAATCAATTTTTTACAGGTAGTACTGCATTGTCTGGATTGTCTTTGCGTGCATCTTATGCACGAATAGCCAAATCATTCCAGTCCGATAGATATGAATTAGGTCCTCAATACTTGGCTACAAGTATCACATGGAGTGGCGAACCGTTACTTTCCTCAGCTAATGGATTTGCAACAATCACTCGTCCGTATGCATCGGGTTGGGTTGGTTATGATTTAAAGCTTCCCTATTCTGATAAAATGGAGCTTGCTTTGAAAGGTTCTTTTTTCGACAATCGCATTATTGCGGAAATAAGTCTGTATAAGAATTATGAAAAGAATTTATTGACATATTTGCCTGTCACTCAAGAAATGGGATATGAGTATAAACTGGCCAGTGGAATGGATATCAGTAATCAGGGATTGGAATTAAATCTTTCGGCATCCATTTTGAAGAACACTCCGTTGAAGTGGGATTTGTCTTTCAATGCAAGTTATAATAAGAACAAACTAGAGAAACTTCCCGAAAACCAGAAGACAACTGTGATAGGCGACCATAAACTACAAGTAGGACAGTCAGTTGATGCCTTTTGGGTGTATCAAAATAAAGGCATTTATACAAACGACTCAGAAGTTCCTGTTATGAATGGGAAACCACTGAACGTAAATGGAGTTCCTTTTAAAGCAGGAGATCCTGTTTGGACAGACGTTGACGGAAACAATCAGATTAACGACAATGACCGTGTGCTGACCGGACATGCCATTCCACCCTATACAGGAGGATTGACTAACCAGTTTGCTTATAAAAGATTCGATTTCAGCTTCAATCTCTTCTTTGCTTTGGGGCATAGTGCTTTAAATCTGCGCGATCAACAACGTTACGACTTTGCGACTTTGGATAATATTCAGTCCTTGCAGTCTGTTAAAGAGATTTTCTTTTGGCAAAACACTAATCAGCGTGACGATTATCCTATATACAATCCGCAAAGCAGTGTTCATCCTTACCGTGCAGAACAGGATTTGTTCCTTGAAAAGCTGTCATACCTGAAACTGAGAAATATAACTGTTGGTTACACACTTCCTATAAAGAAAGTAGGTAGTAATATACCTAAAAGTTTGTATTTCTATCTGACAGGATCTAATCTGTTATCTTTCAGTAATTTTTCAGCAGGTGATCCGGAATTAGTAAACTTCAATGGCACCTATGACGGGTATTCGCTTCCCATTCCTCGCTCAGTTTCACTTGGATTGAGATTTAAATTCTAATTTACGTTTAATTAAAGAATAAGAATATGAAATTATTTGTAACAGCATTAATATTATTCAGCTGTATTTCTTCTGGTTATGCGCAAATAAGTGATGAGGAATTTGATTCTGAGATTGATAAATTATTAAAAGTCCGAACTGAAGATCTTTGGCAAATGTATGAGAAACATAATAATAGGCGTGTAGAATTAGAAAAAGAGTTATTTGCAAAGAAGCAGAAAAATAATATAACTTCCGATGAAGAAAAAGAACTCCGTAAAAAGATTGCAGTAGAGAAAGATTCTTTGGAAATGAGGAATAAAAAGCTGGCTGTTATTCGTCAACGGTCGGATAGTTTAAGAATTAGATGGGTGCGTGGTGTGTTGCCGCCAAAAGAATCTTCTGCATTTGTAAAACGTCTTTTAGAGATAAATGAAGAAGGTGATCGCCACAAGTTTTTTCCAGAATATATACGAACTGTATGGAAGCAAGATTCTATAGCGGGTATATCTGAAAATGTTCGATCTAGACGTATTAAGGCATTTTTGCAACTTTTTCGAGTGTATGAACAAAAAAATGTACAAAAGCCTAAACTTATTAGAAAAGTTAGTGGCGGGAAGATAGAATTTTAAATTTAAACCAATTGTTAGAATGATATAAACTCTTTTATTTGGTACTCCATCAGGTGGTCATAATTTTACCATGTCTGCAAAGATTTATCGATATGGAATACCTAAAAGGATAGATTAAAAAAATAATACTTATGAAGAATTATAGTATAATAAAAGTGAATAATGTGGCTACATTGCGGTTAGCTCTTTTCTCCGCACTTGCCTGTCTATTTCTGCAGTCCTGCAATGACTTTCTGGATGTAGATCCCAAACATGCAGCTTCGGAAACCCAACAATGGAAGACCCTTGAAGATACTCGATCAGCATTGATGGGAGTATATGGCTTGACACGCGCAGCCTTAGCCGATAACAATACTCATTGGATATGTGGTGATTTGCGGAAGGGGGATTTTACGGTTTATAAGCGTAGTGACTTACAAGCTGTGTCTGATAATGAATTGAACAAGCCATACGACTTGTTGAAGAAAGTATCTAACTGGAGAAGATTTTATGCGGTAATCAATGCGGCATCTGTTTTTATGGAAAAAGCTCCACGTACTGTAGAACTTGACCGGTCGTATTCTGAACAAAACTTGAAATATGACATTGCTCAAGTACGAGCTTTGAGGGCATTTGCTTATTTTTATATGGTAAGAATTTGGGGAGATGTGCCGTTAGTCACCTATTCTTATGATAACGGAACTTTTCCGTCTATGCCTCGTACAGACGCTCAAACGGTGCTGAGTTATGCTAAGGCAGAACTGTTGACTGCTATAAAGGATTTACCCTATCAATATGGCACTCAAACGAACTTATATTATGGTTCATATGATTCGCAATGGCAGGGGAAATTGTTCAATAAGTTATCTGCATATTCCGTATTAGCTCACATTTGTGCTTGGCAGGGAAATTATGCAGAAACAGAGACATATTCTGCATTTATACTAGATCATGCATCTGAGATTAATGCAAAATATACTTCCATTACCGATTTGACTTCAGAAACAGGGCTGTTTTACTCGAATGCGAGTATAAAAGGTTCAAGGATTTTAGGATTTAATTTTGCTCACAATGATAACGAAGCAACTCAAAGCGGACATCTTGAACAGTTGACTTTAGCTTATCCGTTGGTACAAAAATCCTATCCTGAAATATACGTTTCAAAGGACAGCTTATTTTCGATTTTTACCAATTTCGATGACTTGCGGTTTGGAATCATGGACACCATCAAATATTCATCCTATTATGTTCAGAATTTGAATGAAGAAATTCCGGTGTTCAGTAAAATAAAGATTATTCAGGATGGATCGGCGAAAGACAATGATTTTGGAGTCTTTGGTTCGTCAATTGTTTTCACTCGTCTTGAAGATATCACCTTACTACGGGCTGAAGCATTATGCGCACTAAATAGAAGCACAGAAGCTGTATCCTACCTGAATATGGTCCGAACAAATCGTGGATTGAGAGAAGTATCCTTTAAAAAGGATTTTGGGAATAATCGCGAAAGCTTAATTGCCGAGATATTTGAAGAGCGTCGCAGAGAGCTTATGGGAGAAGGCTGGAGATGGTATGACCTTGTCCGTCGGCAAAAGCTGATGAAAGATAATGAGACATTCTTGCGACTGATCAGCAGTGGTGGAATCTACTGGCCGGTATCGGAAGATATCATTACTGCTAATTCACAGATTGAACAAAATGAGTTTTGGAAATAAAAAGAAAACGACAATGAATAAGATACTATTTATTTTATGTCTGACTTCGGCTTCCCTTTGGATGCTGTCTTGTACAGATTACGAAGTGGCTTCATATCCTGAGGAAAATGAAACCGAAGTATTTAATGGAACCGTTCTGGATTATTTGTCCACAGGGAATGAAAGGCTGAATTTGAAATTTGATTCTATGATGGTTCTTGTCAACAATATTCCCGATTTCATACAGCAGATGGAACAGACGGATGTGCAATATACAGTTTTTGCCATACCGGATGCATGTATCCGTTCCTCGTTGGCGCAACTTAACGAGTACCGTAAACAAAAGGAGTTGGGTGAAGCGATTTATTTGAGTGATTTATTAATTGAACCGTTTGTTGTTAAAGATACGATCGTTAATGTTGTAACACCTACTTTAAATGATACGATCATTAACGAATATCATTACGATTATAGAGCTGACCTTGAGCGAATGTTATGCAAGTACATTATTAAAGGTAGTTACGATACCGATAATATTCTAGCCAATGAAGGAAATGCTTCCTTAAATTCTTTGAAGTACAATAATCAAATGAATATAGAATGTTTTCGCAAACCGGCATCCGGATTTGTGGGTGGAGGAGTCAAACAGCTTATTTTCAGTGATATGAAAAGCTCTCAGGTGAAAGATAACTGGAACAGAGTTTCTACAGTATGGAATGATGTTTATACAAATAATGGTATCATTCACATCCTTTCTCCACAACACAGTTTCGGTTTTGATGAATTTATTTACGTATTTAATAATTATGGCAATGAATATAAGAAGTAAAAATATTGCGCTGCTGTTTTCCTGCGTATTATTAAGCATATCGTGTGTCGATAAATATTTGCCGGATAGTTTGGATGCTTTCGACAGAGACGTCAATTTTACTACAAAACTATATCGTCCTCAGCTAGGAAAAAACTCTTTGATGTCCGACAACTTTTCATCGGGTAATTCAACGCTTCCTCTTACTTTCGAAATATCACGAATCGTGAGGGCCGATGGAAGTCCTGCACCTGAATTGACGGAATATTTCCCGGTAAAAGTTTGGAAAACTCCATATATGGGTACCGAAAAGTCTATAGAAGAAATAGAAGCTAAAAGAGAAATAGAATATCGTACTCTTTTTCAGGTTAAAAAGCATTCCGGAGAATTTATGATGTGGTCTAATGCCGAATCTTCTTTTGTGCAGTGTGCTCCGAGTGACGGTTATATTTTTGATGTGCTGGTGAAAAACTCTGGAGGATATAAAACTTTTACCGATATGCAGCTTATACCTGTCAGAGAAAGTGATTACGAACCGAGTATATACGATCCGGAAACAGGGTTGGTGCAGGGACAGGACTATGTTACACCAAATTCGTTAACCCTTTTTCAAACAGAAAGTGGAGACTATATGTTTCCTGAAGATGTACATATTTATTTTCGTGAGAATCAGGATAATGACGATGATGTAAAAAGTTTGACTTTCCGTTTTTATGGACCGGATTATACACCGATCTCACCATCATCTTTTAATCAGACAGACTGGGCTAATCTGATTCATGGTTTTAATATGGAGAAAACCGATGAATATGTAAAGTACGATGTCGTTTATCCGATGCCATTGGTTGAAATGAAATCAAAATATACCAATAAAGATGGTAATAGAATAAATGTCAATTTCTTATACGACCGTATTACAGCAAGTGGTTATCGTATGACATCCACTATGTCATTTGAATTTGCGATATACAAGGAAGCTCATTGGGAGATAATAGTTGTATTTACAGCAGGAGCCCCCTTGTTTGAAGATGGAAAATAACTAATTAATACCATGATTCTAATATGAGAAATATATTTAAATATGGCTTATTGGCTATGGCGATTGCCGTCACCTCAGTTGGTGTTCGGGCTCAGGATATTCCTGTCAGTGGTGTAGTCAAAGATAAAAGCAATAATACTACATTGCCTTATGCTTCTGTTATTGTTAAAAATGAAAGTGGAAAAACTGTGCCTCAACTTTCAACTACAACTGATGACGACGGAAGATTTTCTACAAAAGTAAAGAGTGGTTATCGACTTGTATTCTCTTTTCTGGCGTTCGACAGTCTTTCAGTCAAAGTAACTAAACCCTCAGAACGCATGCAAATATATTTGAGTCCGGTTGAGAACATGATTGAGGAAACGGTTGTGGTCGGATTTAAAAGAGTTAGCAAAGCTGCGGTAACAGCATCGGTTACGGTTATTAAAGCGGAAGACTTGGTTAATACCCCTGTTGCCAATCCGATGGAGTTGCTTCAAGGGCGTGTTCCCGGGTTAAATATCCAGGTGAATAATGGTACTCCCGGAGGTCTTCCAAGTTTTTCAATTCGAGGAGTCTCGGATATTTCCGTTCAATCTTCCGGTGATGGCGAGTTTATGATGGGACTGACTCCTCCTTTGTTTGTTGTTGACGGTATACCGCAGGAAGACGTAACGGGCTATGATGCAGCTGGTTTGCTGTCAGGTGCGACAGTCAGTCCGTTGGCTATGATTCCACTTGAAGATATTGCGAATATCCAAGTATTGAAAGATGCAGCTGCAACCTCTCTGTATGGTTCAAAAGGTGCTTATGGAGTAATTCTTATAGAAACTAAAAGAGGAGAAACAGCCAAACCGAAAGTTTCTTATTCAGCTAACTTTGTAGTCAAAACCCCACCGAGGTTGAGAGATGTACTTGCAGGCGGGGCGGAGAGAGCGCTTAGAATTATGCAAATTTTGGGAAATGATACATCCGCCTATCACGGATATAATGAAATCCATAAATTGCAGGCACTGTCAGATAGCTTGAATCCTTATTACAATAATAATACGGATTGGCAGGGTGTCTTTTATCAGACGACTTACAATCAAACTCATAATCTTAGTTTCTCTGGTAAACCCAATGAGAAATTTGACTATAAGATCAATGCAAACTATTATACGGAAAAAGGAATTGTGAAAAACACGGACTTTAACCGATATGGTATCAGGGCAGCAGTAGGATATAAGCCTAATGATAGATTTCATTTGAATCTAAACCTTGCCACTACATTAACCCGAAACAGTAATGGTAGTGGAAATGCTTTCTCACAATCCGGCGTAGCCGCAGGTTCGGCAGCTTCTTCCTTGTTACCTCCACCGTCTATGTATACAGCTTCTAATTCTGCATTGTCTGTTTTTTCCGTTCAGGCAGATAATCAGAATGTAGTATATGATGCAAGTATGAATGTCATGTATCTGTTGCCATTTGATATAAGATGGACAAGTACTTTAGGATATAAATACGGAACTGTCGAGAATGAGAAATTTACACCGGGTATTTTGAATGCCAATAGGGCTGCTTGGAATAACGGTAGTGAATATAGTTATAATATGTATGTTCGTTCATTGTTGTCAAGAGCCGTAAAATTGGGAATTGTGAATTTTGATTTACAGGGAGGTTTTGAACTTTCATCCGAAAAGTATAGCGGTAACTTTATTACGCTGAATGGATTGGCAAGTGACCATATATGGTCGTCCGGTATGCCGTCCATGGCAGCTGGAAGGTCGAATTTTTCAGATAAAAAGAATACGTTTGCACTTATTATAGATCCTCAGTTATCGCTGCCTGGTGGGAAATACGTATTTACTCCCAATATTCGTCCTGAAATAAATTCATCTTATGGGTCGCAGGCGAAGTGGGCAATAAATCCTTCATTGGGATTTCGCTGGAACTTCAGCCGTGAATCTTTTGCTAAAAAATGGAAGTTTTTGGATGCCGGAGCTCTTCGTGTAACTTGGGGACGTAGTACCACTTATAAAGCTAGTATTTATGATATATGGGGAAGTTACAATCTGAGCAAAGATACTTATAATGGAGTTTCTATTATTCCTATTGATAAAAACGCTATGCCGAATCCGGATTTGAAGCCGGTAACGTCAACATCATGGAATCTCGGAACAGACTTATCATTCCTTAATAATAAAATTATGTTCGTTGCCGAGGCGTATTACAAACAAATTGACAATCAGCTAAGTTCGATAGAGTTGGCTAACCACAATGCTTTTAATTCCGTAAGAAGCACGAAAACGAGTCTGGTTAACTATGGATTGGAGTTTTCGTTGAACGTCCGTCCGTTGTCAAGGCAAAGTAATTGGGATTTGAATGTGGCGACTTCACTGGCAATTAATAAAGACGTGATCGCAAAGCTGCCTAACGAGGTACGGCAGATTATTAACAGTGATGCGGAAGTGGTGAATAAATTAGGTTCTAACGCGATGGGGAATTATCTCTATGTGTATAAAGGCGTATATGCGACTGACGAAGACGTGCCTGTTAATCCGCTGACCGGAGAACGCTTGCGGATGGGAGGGAATACTTCTACTCAAGCATACTTTAAGGCGGGAGACCCTATTTGGGTGGATGTAAATGGTGATTATATCATCGATGAAAAAGACAAGGTGATTGTAGGTAATTCACAGCCGCGCATGACCGGTGGTATCAGTATCAATCTTCGTTATAAAGCGTTTTCTATCAACACTAACTGCTCGTTTACCTTGAGACGTGATATTATCAACAAGGCTCTGGCAGACCGTTTTAGGGCTTATGGAACACCTGTAGCAGGTAAGGTAAACCTTACAAGTAGTGGAGCTTTAACACCTATTGAGGCTTATAATTTCTGGACAGAAGATAATATCTATGCCCAATATCCTAATCCGTTTGATTATACCCGTTCAAGTATTATTCAGCCTTTCAGGTACGACCAGACATTGTTTATGGAAGATGGCTCTTATTTTAAAATTAACGGTATATCTGTGGCTTATACTATTCCAAAGAAAATGCTGGATTTTTTTAGGATCAGCCGATGTCAGCTTAATTTTAGTATGAACAATATTTACACTTTCTCCAAATATTCAGGCATCAATCCCGAAAATGTAAACAATTTGGGATATGACACATCCGGTGGTTATCCCAATGGTCGTACTGTGACATTTGGTGTCTCAATGGATTTTTAGATGAACGATTAAATATAGAAGAATATGAAAAATATAGTTTTAATAATGACTTTGATAGTATCTTGCCTGTTTGCCGGTTGTGATTCGCTTGCAAATAAGAGTGAAGACAAACTATCGGGTGATGATTTTTGGGCGCAGGGAAATGAGACGAATGCGGAAGCATTTTTATTGAGCATATACAATTCATTTCGGAATGCAACAATGTCACAACGTCCTTTCCTTACGTATAGCGGAGATATGCGGTGCGCTCCAATAACAGCCTACAGCACTGGGGATAAATATGTAGCTTATCTGGCTAACAACGATATGGGTGAATTGCGTAATACATATCCCGATGATGCTAGGGGCGGTTTAATAATGCAATGGGATGTGTTTTATACTGCTATTCAGGATGTCAATATTCTGCTTGCTGAAATAGACAAAGTGCCCGGCATGGATGCCTTGAAACGGAGTCGTTTTAAAGCAGAAGCTATTTTCATGCGTAGCTTGTCTTATTTCTTCATCGTAAGGGCCTTTGGAGATGTGCCTTATTATACAAATGCCTATAATGAAGCTCCCTTGCCCAGAACCAATATGGTTATAGTTTTACAAAATTGCCTTGCCGACTTACAACCTTTGCTTGACGATGATCCGGGAGCGGAAGTACTACCATGGTCATATTCATCTTATTCGAGCAAAGGGATTAGAGCCTCCAGAGGTTCAGTCATTGCGCTGATGATGCATATAAACTTGTGGCTTGTACAGTTTGATGCAAAAAATAAAGAGCAATATTATAGGAATGTTGTTTCGCTAGGCGAGGAGCTGGAACGTAACAATGGAGCTTATTCACTGCTTGATATAAATAGAAGTTCCGTCATTTTTGCTGGAGGGTCAGACGAAGGTTTGTTTGAGATTGCACAAAATATAAATTTCAATGAGATATTTATGATGAATGCAAAGTTTTCTGATAATGTTTCCTATTCCTGTCTGAACAAGTCTACACCAGTATTCTGTTATTCAGGAGATTATCTAATGAGTCTGTTCCCTATGTATGAAGACGATGCGAGGAAAGAACTATGGTTTGACGAAAAGATATATTCTACTTCGGTTTCAAGTTCTGCTCCTAAGGAAATCAAGAAGTTTTGGAATATTGATACTTATGGAAACGGAACAATTACGTCCAACTCCGGCAATCAAATAGTATTCCGTTATGCAGGTGCACTTTTGTTGTATGCTGAAGCTCTTGCCGCTTTGGGGACTAACGATACGAAAGCCTGCGAATTACTCAACCGGGTCCGCAATAGGGCACATGCTTCCGAAATTAATGCCTCGGGTAGTGAATTGATGGATGCTATTTTCTGGGAACGCTGCAGAGAGCTTATCGGTGAAGGACATTACTATTATGATTTGGTTCGTACAGGAAAGGTGTATAACAGAAACTATTGTATGAATCCGATGACGCGTACTAATTTTAATGTGGGGGCATGGACATGGCCTATTCATCGTAATGCGTTGAAAAACAACACACAGATTGGATTGAATTTATTTTGGGAGTAACTCTGATAAACTTAAAATGTATAGATATGAAAAATAATATCAAATTATGGAAGAAAATTGTCGGATGTTGCCTTTTGGCAATACTCATGTACAATTGTGCCGATGATAGTTATTTAATTGATGGTGGAAAAGCGAACCCTTATTATAATGGGAATATGATGCAATATTTGGAATCAAGACCCGATTATTTTAAAGATTTGGTGGAAGTCATCCGGCTGTCCGGTATGGAAGATGTTTTTGAAGACGAACAAATTACCTTTTTTGCACCTACCGATTGGTCAATCCGTGGTAGTTTTAATTATCTGAACCGCATTTGGTATCGTATGGGGCATGATAGCATCAAGAGTTTTAGTCAGATAAAACCGGAAGTCTGGCGTGAAATGCTGTCAATGTACATCGTAAAAGATAAATATTTGCTGAAAGATATCCCTCAAATTGATACGACTGCCATAGCAGCCTATCCGGGACAGGCATTTCTATCATACGGTCAGCAGCCTATGAACATGGGCGTTGTTTATTATGATGCAAATAATGTGAAATATGCCGGTGCAAGACAAATCATATACTCTTATGTCTATGATTTCACAATAGGTGATATGAAAAACGCTTATGTAGCAACATCTGATATACAACCGACCAACGGAGTGGTACATGTGCTCAGGTTAACCGATCATGCATTTGGTTTTGAACCATATCTTTTTGCTACAAAGGCTATAAATGCGACAATAGAAACAGAACCGGATAATTAACTATAAATAAAGATAGTACAATGAAACATATTACCATCTATTCGTTAATGATTGTCTGCTTCGTATTCACTTCGTTATTGGCTACATCCTGTAACAGTGATCTGAACAGCAATATAAAAGATGATCCGTACAGTGGGGGAAAAGCTCCGCTCGGGATCGGTTTGCTGGCTGAATCCCCTTCTCCGGAAAGCGCTTATCCCAATGATACGGTTGTATTTAAAGCTAAAGGGATGTTGAACTGGTGTGACCCGCAATCAGGGCGTTACGATTTCAAGTTTTATATTTCTGATGAAGAAACCAAAATTGTCACTGCTACCGACACGACAATAACGGTGAAAATACCTGGCAATCTCAGTTCGGGTACCGCATATATTGTATTGAAAGAACAGGTTTTCTATGGACCTCGTCTCACTGTATTAGGAAATATTAAGATAGATCAATCATACGGCTTTAAAGGCACTTCGGGACCTATTTACGATTGTGCGGAACATTATTCAAAAGCACGGGTATATTATCCTGTTGGTGACTATATGCAGGCCTACTACAATGAAAATAGCTCGCAGAGGTTTTCTTGTATATCTATGGTTTTGACAGACGGTTCCGTATCGGGAAAATGGGTAACTGACTTCAAACTTGATCCTGGTCAGGGAGCAGGCATTGACAGAACTAATCCGGGGGTGACTGATATTGAATGTTACCTTAACTCATTCACTTATTTTCCTAGTGACCACAGGGCTCTTTTGTCGGGTAAATTTTCAGAATACGGCTATGACAAATTGCCGGTCAATAACATCACGATAGCTACTAATGAAGTAGCTTCGTATTATAATACTGTGGCGCTGCCTTCGAAAAAAAATAATACAAGCATAAATTGTAAAATACCGGTCTTCAATGGGGGAACCCTTGAAGCGCCTGTCCGTACATTTATAACTTCCAATGAGAAGGTGGTAGCAGTAGGAAACATCACTAATTACTGTCGTATTAATACCGAAAAATCTTATGCTGAAAGTATGGTTTTGGATTATTCGAAAGTTGCAAGTGTATTGCGTATGTCAAGGACTGGAGAACTTGATGATAGCTATCGCAGGGATGCAGAAGGAGTTATCGGGCAGATTTTAGATGCTTGTATGGTCGAAAGTGACGGTATTGTCATAGTAGGGACATTCAGCAGTTTCGATGGACAGTCTGTGAAGAATATTGTGAAGTTGAATGCCGAAGGTACCCTTGATGAAACTTTTATGAGAAACATCGGTACGGGTGCAAATGGAAGCATTACTAAAATCCGGTATAATAAAAATAAAAAGAAAATCCTTATAACAGGGGAGTTTTCTGAGTTCAACGGTATTCCTGCACAGAGTGTAGTCATGTTGAATGAAGACGGCACACCTGACGACATTTTCAAGATCGGGAAAATGGAAGGAGGATTGGCCAATTTTGCCTGTCTGCTTGATAATGATAATATCGTTATTTCCGGTGCGTTTTCGAAATATGATGGTGTGACTCGCCGGGGCTTTCTTATACTTGGTCGTGATGGAAAGGCGCTGCAACAATTTAATGTACCGGGCATCTTCCAGGGTGAACTCTACAAAGTAATTGAAACTCGTACTTCGACCAATTCAAACGGGTTGCTGTTACTTGGTGATTTCAGTCGTTTCGACGGTAATATGGTCCGTAATGCGATAATGATAGAAGTTGATTATGAATAACTTATTATGAAATACAATGGAAAAGTTGATAAAAAATATAATGCTTTGCCTGTTTGCTGTATTTGCATTCTCGTGCAATGAGGAGATGGAAAGGCTTTTGACTGATGATTATCCGGAGTCGGGTACTGAATATACTACGGGACACGTATTGATGGTGGTTATCGACGGTGCATCCGGAATAGCTGTTAATGAAGCGTATAATACACGAAAGGCTCCTGCTATCCGCTCCATGACTGATAAATCTTTGTTTACTTTTTACGGACTTGCCGACAATGAAGAAGGCGCAAGCAAAGAGCGTGGATGGGCAAACTTGCTGACTGGAACAACAAAGAACGGGCTTGATGTCAATCAAGGAATTGACGAACTCGAAACGCCTTCTTTTCTTCAACGGTTGAAAGAGGCGGACGAAAATCTGAAAGTAAGCTTTTATTCATCTGATGGGGCGTTTTTCGGAGCTTTCGGGGGTGTTGCCGATACTAAAAGAAAGACCTCGGCCGACAGTGAGACTGTTGATGCTCTCATTACTGAAATCAATGGTGGAACAATCTCGGATATCGTAGTTGCACAGTTCGGCGGTGTTCAACAGACTGGTGAGCAATATGGATTCTGGAGCAATGAGACAACCCCTACTAATGAGGTTATTGATGCAATCTATGATGTAGATGCTTTTATCGGTAAAATAATGAAAGCACTTGAAGCGCGTCCGCGTTACATTCAGGAAAACTGGCTTGTAGTTATTGCATCTTCTTATGGTGGTGTTTATAAAGGTAATGTTACTCCGGCATCGTTGTATGATGATCCGCGTCTCAATTCTTTCATGATGCTCTATAACAGTCGGTTTGCATCCAAATTGTTGCAAAGGCCAGGCTCGGATGAACTACAATACAAATTCTATAGTCCTTATTTCGTTGGTCCCGGGCAAAAAGCGACAACAAATGCAGTTATGACCGAGAATACCGAGTTCTTTAATATGGGTAAACGGTGGAGCTCCGATCCGGGTGAAGAAGTGGATAAAAGTGGATATACCATTCAGTTTAAAATGTTTGATAATCACCGCGACCCTTGGGGTAATAGAAATATAATATCAAAAAGATACCAGAAAGCGGGTACAGGCTGGCAGCTAATGTTTTCTAATAATACTCAAGTGGAATTTGCTGCAAATTTTAAAGAGGGTTCTTCGGTTTTCCGCTTACCATCTACGAGACGTGACGGATCATGGCATTCTTATACGCTAGTTATAAAGGAGGTTGATGATACCCAGAAAGGTGACTCCATCTTATTTTATCTTGACGGTAAGTATCAGATGGGATGTAAGATAGACGGCAGTAAAGATATGTGGACAGATGCGCCTCTTGCCATCGGACATACGTTTTCTCCGGACAGACCTAGTCAGGCAAATCTATATATAAACGATCTTCAGTTTTACAACGTTGCTCTACCTGCTGATATCATTGCGGAGTATCATTGTACTACAAAACTGGACCTTTTGGGTGAATTATATCCGTATTGGAATAATCTGGTGGGTTATTACCCCAACGATCGCGAAGATGATATCGGATTATCTTATTTGGAAGATTATTCGAAATATACATCAAAAGATAAAAGATTATACTTCAATAAACCGGTTGGTACGTTTGCGCCTACCGATGATTACGTAACGCGCAGGCAGGAGAGTATTGTAACGGATAAGGTATGCCCACTTATAGACGATTCCTACTATAAAACGGTTCTTAATACAGTCGATTTATCCTATCAGATTTTTCAATGGTTTGGAGAGCCGGTTGATTCTTCCTGGAATTTCGATGGTGAAGGCTGGGCATTAGATTACGTTTCTTTAAATAATTAAATTAGAATGCAATATGAAATGCTTTAATAAACTAAAAGCTGATTATGCAGTTTTGCTGTCATTCATTTCCTGTATGTTTTTTATGGGAAGCTGCAACATTGCTTATCAATATGATATCGAAAGCGGGACAGAAGATGATACCGCCGATTCTACCAATGTAACCATAGTAACAGGTGAAGGAATCGATGTCAGTATGTATGAAAGTGCCCGTGTTTTTCCGGGTTTGGTAGATACTTTAGTCGATAATACTGTCAATACACTGCTTGCGCTTGATTTAAGCAAGAGATACATTCCTGCATACGATCTTGACGTGCAACAAGTTCCTCGTCCGATATACAGTACCGGGCTTTATGCCGGAGCAGGTGAATTGATTACTATAACCATTAATGACAACACTATGGGCTTGACGGTTATCATCGGTTCTCATTTAGATGATTTGACGGATATTTCTCCCTACTTGCGTTTGCCGGTAGTTACTACTTCGAAGCAACTGTTCCCGGGAAAAAACACCATTCGTAATCCTTTGGGAGGCATGATATGGATCGAAAAAAGCAAGGATGTGAATGGCAGTGCGGATTTTGTTATGGAGATTAACGGGGCTTATCGTTCGCCTGATTTTATTGTCGGTTCTACTGATGTAACAGCATGGGTTGAGCAGTTGCGTACAACGACTGTACCGTGGCTCGAGTTGCGTGGCAGGCATGTCGCTTTTTCCGTTCAGCGTGAGCGATTATTGGATATGATAAATGATGATCCTTCTATAGCTGAAAAGATGCCGAACACACTGGAAGCATGGGACAATGCTGTCGAGACCTATTATTATAACTATTACAGTTTGCAGGTTGGGGCACAGGATTTTTCAATGCGTGCTCCCGATTTTCCTGAGCGTGTGGTGCTGGATGTGGAGTTGTTGGACAATCTGTATATTCGTAATGCCGATTATGGTGTAGTGGCATTGAATACAAATTATCTGTTGAATGAGCTGGCTAGCTATCAAACGTTGAAATCCGGTAATTCTGTTGCTATTTTTAATGCGTTATATAGAAATTACTCTTTTAGGGATATAAAATCACCATGGTGGAGCGAAGTATCTGATGCGGTGAAAGCAATCCCATTATATCGCATGGCTGAGAGAGGATTGAGAGAGGATGGGTATCCGATGGGACCGATTTTCCCCGAAGAAGGCAGTAGCATTGCGGAGCTATTCCCTAAAGCATTGGCATATGCAGATACCGATAGTAGCCGCTGGTTTGTATCTGATATAAAGTCTGAAGTACGGCCGACATATGCATTGGCAAGCCTTGTTCAATTAGCTAACTACAAAGATGATGATTGGGCGTTTTATATAGAATTGAACCGTATGATTAAAGATAAAATTTCCGTAGATCATTCTACTTCTACCTATTTCTTTAAGGCTTTATGTGACTATTTTAAGGAAGATTTCTCACCATTTTTTGAGCATTGGGGGTATTCGCTGACAGATGAGGCCCGTGATTATGCATCGAAATATCCGCTGATGGATAAAGCCATATGGAAATACTCGCCTCTGGCAGAAAATCCATCAAGTGGTGTGGTTGATTTCCCAAGTAACGGATATCACTACCGTCATAATCGGACTGACTGGGAGATTTATGCACTGGATGCAAATGGAAGCGATAATTACACATCCGGGCAATCGCCAGATAGATTATTGGACGGTAGTAAGTCAACAGGGTGGACTTCTTATGACAATAATGATACAAGCACTCCTCCGCTTCCTTACTACTTGTTTATTGACATGAAAGAAACAACTGATATTAATGGTGTTTTTCTGGCTGGCAACACCTCTAATAAGGCGGTAACCAAGCTAATTGTCGAGACTCCTGTGAATCAGGGAGGAATTATTAAGGATCCGCTCGACGACAATATCACCTGGCGGGAGATTATGCAGATTGACTCCATCGCACATCCTGAATTGCTGAAAATTAGTAATGAAAGTTTCTATGATTTTCCATCAAAGGAGCAAGTGAGATACCTGCGTATTAAAATACCCGATAATAATCGCACTTCTTATTGGAATGAAATAGACATGTCTCATTTCAAGTTTAGAGTACAGTCGTTTACCGAGTTTGGAACATTTTATTATAAACCGTAAATTTATATCAGATGAATAAACTATTAAATATTCTCACATGCAGCTTGCTTGTTGTTTGTGTTCTGGCATTTAACTATGCCTGTACGGAATACGATACACCTGCTGAAATAGCCGACGATGGGACAACGAATACCGGAATATCTACCAAAATCCATCGTAAAGTATTGTGGATAAATATAGATGGTGCGGTTGGTGAAGTGGTGAAGAACTCCCTTCCTGCCGACGGCGCCATTGCTAAGATGTTGAAAAACAGTAAATATTCGTGGACAGGGGTTAGTGACAATCGAACCCTGTCTGTCGAAAGGAACGAAGACCCTGTAACGTGGGCAACCATGCTCACTGGGGTCATACCCGAAAAGCACAGTATAACCGATGAATCTTATACTGCTAATGTGGAGTACAATCCGAACAATCCGAACGAAAAGGTAATTCACTATCAAAACATTATTAGCTATATTTCGAATAATGACGTGAATATGCTTTCATTGTGTGTGACACCTTGGGCGAAACTGAACAAAAATATGCTTAACAATGCTAAGACTACCATTACTTCAGAAAATGACGTTCAAACTCGGGATGTGGTTCTCAATCATATTGCGAATGAAGATTACACATTCATTCTGGCCGATTTTTCAGGAATGTTAGAGGCCGGGAAGAGTGGGGGATTCAAAGCGGACAACGCCGCTTATGTTAGTGCACTTAAAACTATAGACGGATACATTGGTGAATTTTTATCGGCGATTGATGCCCGTGAGAATGCATTTTACGAAGACTGGCTTATTGTTGTAACTTCCAATCATGGTGGATCGGCTGACGGTCGTTATGGTGGCACTTCGGAAGTGGAGCGTAATACGTTTGGTCTGTTTTACTACAATCATTATACGGAAAAACAATTGAATGGTAATAGACTATACGGCGCATATTTTGATTCTCAGAATGAATACAAGGCTGTCGTTTTTGATAGTATAGGTAAATATTATTCTTTAGGTATGGATGCATTTTCAATGGAGATCATAATGCGTATGGTTCCTAGACAGGATGGTACATATAATGGTAACAACTGGAATCGCATGCTTGGAAAAGATGGTTGGGGATTATATAGGCAGAGAGGAACTGTATCCATGAGAACAGATCCAAAGGAAGGTCCTGCTCTTGAGCAAGCTATTACCGGATACAATGATTCTAAATGGCATCACTATGGTGTTAGCATAAGTTCCGCTGCCTCCGGAAGGAGAAATTGGCTCATTACTTTAGATGGTAAGTTGCAGGGATCTGGAACTACGGATACCCAAGGATTAGCTCCGGATTCAAGCCTTTTGGCGATAGGTGGTTATTCTGTACCAACTTCCTATTATATATCGGAAGTACGTCTATGGAAAAAGGATCTTGCTGAAAGAGAATTTTTGCAACTATCGGGAGAAATTGATATTGAACCTTCTGGTGATATGCTCGGCTATTGGAAATTCAAGCCAACAGAGCAACTTGAGAAATTAGAGGAGGATACATTAGTAATTAAAAATCAGATACAAGGTGGACTCAATATGTATTATATTAAAGATAAAACAAGCAGTTCTCCGGATATCGAACAGAAAGCTTCTGCCATGTTTGCAAATACATTGCCTACCAATGTCAATGCTGAAAGAATCTGTGTTGAGAATACGCTGATAGTACCGCAAATTCTCTATTGGTTAGGCATCTCGGTGCCATCCACATTAGATGGATACGTGTTTATCAATAACTATGCGCTTTCAGAAGAATGGCGCGAAGAGGTGGATACGGAATAATTTGACGAAAAAAGAAAACTTTGTTTGATGCTGGAATTAATGGAGGAGTATCGATTAAATATTTATGTCGGTACTCTTCTCACTCAATTAATAAAGTTGTAATTATAGTTTTTTATCAATCATAAAAGACATCTGTAAGAAATATTATGAAAACAATTAAATTATCAATCCTATTTCTTGTCCAGATACTATTACTTTCATGTAGCGAACAAGTGTATGTTGATGGCACTTCCAAGCAAGTTATAAAAAGAGATAAGATGATTACTCAGGCTATCAGTCAACTTACACCTCAAAACAAACTGCTTGTAGAGGAGATTAATAAAAATGTTCAGGATACCATACTTGAACGATTAAACATGAATATTGCAGGGAGATGGAATGATTCATCCTTGTCCTTAACTTTGATGAAGTCCACTATAAAGTTTGTACCGGTTATTGATTCGCCTTCAAGATTATATTTAGTGAACGATTCAGAAAAGGTATTTAGAATTCCAGAAAAGTTTGCTTGTTTTTATGGGCAGAATGATAATGGGGAAACAATATATTTTTATGCTATATATCATGCTGAAAACTTTATGAAAGACACGAATCCGAAAAGTTATTATCAAGGATATGTTGAAGTGTTTGGGAAGGAAGCTGCGGACAAGATGGTAGAAAGTAGTATAAAGAGGACAGAAGCGGAAAGATGGGAAATTATGTCGTTTACACCGCAGAAAAATGAAACAAAGAAGTTTGAATATGCTAGAGAGCATTCTGATGATGGGACATTTTTTATTTTAACTCGAGAAAATACTTATCCTCATATATGTTTCTTTAAGGATAAAAAGCCTTATTATTGTTGGGGAGCAAATCAAGATGAATTGTCTATGGAACCTTTGGAAAATTATTTGAAACCATAGTTAATACGGAATAGTTCTGTATAATTTATTAGCCCTTCACCTTCTCTCTACATCCCTTATCAAATGGGGAAGAGCGGGTGAAGGGCTTCCTGTTTCATGGCTCTTTCATTGTTCTTTATATTTTAAATCCACCGACACCCTGTAATTACCCGGAACCGGAGTATATATCGGTTGATAGATCGTCCCTTTATTTTGCAATTTCTTTTCTGCCATTAACCTCTTGATATGGCGATATGCAGTGATTTGCGTCATTCCGCAGAGATATTGAAAATCTTTCCGGGTGATAATCTGATTTTCAGCAAAATATTCAGTTAGTTTCATGTCTATTTCTACTTCTGATAAATTGGCGGAGTGCGGTCTGATTTTGGAACGCTGGAATTTCATGTGACACAATTCCCCTTTCAATTCTTTATCAGCTTTAAACTTTATAGCTTTCAATTTTACCCGGTGCACACGTTTGTCTTTCGGATTACGTATTTCTTCTTCGCAGGAAAGAGTGACCTGAAAGAATCCTAATCCATCGACATGCACCTTTTTACCTTCCAGGAGGCACTGAGCTACTTCATTTTTCAGTTCCTCCAAGGTTGAAATAATGTCCGATACTCTTAATGTGGAGCGATCATGGATGCGATAAGCCAGTTTCTCGGTATTGACGGTCTCAAAACTTACCGGACGGGCATGATAACGCGTCTTGTTCTTTTTCTCCTTTGGCATCGGAGTCTTATATAATTCAAATTGTACTGCCATTTCTGCTTTATCTTTAAATGATTTCTTGTTTTTAGTGCTGATATTTTATACTTATCATTACTATGATACGATCTTATCACAATAATGATGTTATTTTATCATAGTAGTGATAATATCTTATCACATTGGTGATAAATATAATTTGTCGGTGACAAAGATAAGGTTTAATAGTATGATAAACAAGAAATGATAGGATATTAATGATAAGTCTGGTTTTCATAAAATGAATAGGATAAAAAGTTGCAAATGGCTTTTTTTTGATATTATATTCGCATCCATTAATCATAAAAAAAAGAAGAAAATGGAACAAAAAAATGGTTGGTTTGCCTTTTGGCAAAAATTGATGAAGTGTCTTTCAAAACAAGATGAAACGGGAGTAGGGGATACAAAAAGTGTAGCACCTGTCAATACTATTATTCAGTCGATTAAGGGGGTATCATCGTCTAAAGAAAAAGACTCATCGAAAGTGAAGTCACTAACTGAGAGCGTAGATACTTTTTTAAAATCCCGCTATGATTTCCGCTACAATGTGCTGACAGAAGAAACGGAATATCGTTTGTTGGAACGAATGGAGGAAGGATTTGCACCTGTGAGTCAGCGTGTCTTAAATACATTCTGCCTGGAAGCTCACGAATCAGGTATTTCTTGTTGGGATCGTGATCTTTCACGCTGTATTTTCTCCACCCGTATTGCAGAGTATCATCCTTTCAAACTTTATTTGGAAGAATTGCCGGTATGGGATGGAGTGGATCGCTTGGCGGCTTTGGCACGCAGAGTTTCGAGAGACCAATTGTGGGTGAAAGAATTCCATATATGGATGCGGGGTATGACAGCACAATGGATGGGGGTTACGGGAAGTCATGCCAATAGTGTGGCGCCTTTGCTTATCAGTACGGAGCAAGGATATTTAAAGTCTACTTTTTGCAAATCGCTACTTCCTCCTGCGCTTCAGCGTTATTATATGGATAAGGTGGATTTAACCAGTCAAGGGCATATAGAACGGAGATTGGCGGAGATGGGACTTCTCAATCTGGATGAGTTTGATAAATATGCTCCGACGAAAATGCCGTTATTGAAGAATCTGATGCAGATGGCTTCATTAAGCCTGTGCAAAGCTTATCAGAAAAATTATCGCTCGCTACCTCGTATAGCATCTTTTATCGGGACATCGAATCGAAAAGATTTATTGACTGACCCGACTGGTAGCCGCAGGTTTATTTGTGTGCTGGTAGAGTATCCTATCGATTGTGAGGGGATTGACTATGCACAACTTTATGCTCAATTGAAAGCGGAGATTTTGGCGGGTGAACATTATTGGTTTACAAAAGAGGAAGAGACGGAATTGCAGCAAAGTAACATGATGTTCTATCGTCAGGGACCTGTGGAAGACGTATTGCGTTCCTGTTATCGGGCGGCAGAAAAAGGAGAAGGGTGTGAACTTCTTTCGTCTGCTGATATCTTTCAGCGATTGAAGAAGATAAATCCGGCAGCTATGCGTGGGGCAAATCCGGCGAGTTTGGCACAAATACTGATAGCAGTGGGGATAGAACGTAAGCATACCAAGTTTGGGAATGTGTATCGGGTAGTCTCCGTCTGATGGGAGGTGAAGCGGATGGTGAACAGGAGACCTTCACCCGCAATCGTCGTGCCAGAGGGAGTTGTGAAGGGTGAAGGGAGGAAAAAGGAGGAATGAAAATTGTATCCTTTTTGGGGACACTCTTTCCTTCTCTTTTTCGTTTTTTCTTCTTATCTTGCGAATGATAATTCATCTCATGTAAAAAGGTGAAGTAGAGAGATGTTTGATTATGGACAACATAAAATTTAATAGAAAATGAAAAACATTATTTTAATAGTAAGTTTATTATTGATGGGTGTGAGTAGTCGGGCAGACATATTGAACTCTTCTGATAATAAGAATGTGGCAGATAAATTTGATCCGATGCTTAAAGCAGCGTTGTTCCAAATGAAGATTATAGCTGATACCAGCTCTATTTTATTATCGGATATTGATTACGTGGAGGATTTGGAGCTGAAAACCAGTTTATGGATTAATAATGACGTGAATAGAGCGAAAACTACGAGACATGAAATTACCTCATTAAAAGGCCTTGAGTATTTTTCTTCTCTACGTCGGTTAAAATTGGTGGGAAATCGGACTGATACATTGGAGTGTATTCCTGATTTTTCTAGATTTAAAGAACTTCGTGAGTTGGAAATTATACAAATCTACCTTCCGAAACTGGATATAAGTGGTTGTAAAAATCTCACGACTTTAAGTTGTAGAAGTTGTGATTTGAATACGATAGACTTGAAAAAGAATATTCAATTAAGAACTTTAGATTGTACTTATAACCGACTGACAGAATTGGATCTTAGTCATAATAAACAACTTCGAACGGTTATTGTTAAATCTCAAAGAAATAAAGGATTACTTTCGGAAGGAGGTCGTGCCGGGATATTATCTAAGTTGATTCTTCCGGATAACCGATCGAATACAGAAGGAATAAGTATACTTGAATGTTCGGATAATAATCTGGAGAAATTGGATATTAGTCGATCACCGCATCTTAGAAAAATAAATTGTAGTTGGAATAAGCTAAAAGCACTTGAAACATCACATAATCAAGAATTGCGGGAACTAAATTGTGAAGCAAATTATATTGGAGAGTTGGATTTTAGTGCTAACCTAAAGATGGAATTTTTAACTTGCGGGTTGCAGGGATATGAGTGGATACGCCAAGAAGGGAATGATTATCGTTTATTGAAGAAATTGATACTCCCTGAGCAAAAAGAGAATGTGGAAGGAGTTTCGCTGCGTAAACTTTCTATTAAAGAAATATCAGAAGAAGCAATTCCGGTTTTTAGTGACTACCCTTATTTAAAAGAATTAAATTGTGCTGATAACAGACTAAACACAATTGATCTTAGTGCAAATATATATTTGGAGGTTTTGGATTGTAGTAGTAATGCTATTTCCCAGCTTGATTTGCATTCTAATGTCAACTTGTATTCATTGAATATTTTAAATTGTCCATTGCAAGTATTGGACTTGTCCCAGACAAAAGTGAAGCTAATTATGTGTGATTTCTATGATAGAAGAGAGAAGGGTGTGAAAAATGGATACATATCTGGTTTGTATTTAAAATTGATTGTTCCTAAAGGATACCATGCTGAAACTATAAACTTTAGAACCTCTACTTTCGAAACTGCCTCTTTTGAAAATGGCTCTATATATAATTATTTACCTCCACAATATGTCAGGATGGTAGTGTCAGGAAAATAGATACAAAACCTGATATAGCAGATAAAAAATAGTTGGAAATTTCTGGTAATGGATTATTTTTAAACCTATTGAGCGATTTTTGAACTCTTTATTTTGTATCATTTTAAGGAATTGGAGTATTTTGAATGATTTGAGTACTCATTTCTTTTCTATTTTTATCAACTTTGCCACCATCAATTTCTACGATGATTTTAAATTTTATAAAAATAGAATAGACATGAATGGCACAAAAATGAAGAATCTTTTTGGGAAAGGTATGTTAGGTATACTCCTTGGGGGGATAATAACACTTTCTGTTTATCCGCTTTCAGCCCAAACAAATAGTAGATCCGGTAAAGGATTATATGAAATCTTTAGTACTAAAATACCGGACGGGGCGCAGTGGAAAGCTCAGGATAATAAATTTGTCCGTGATGGGGGATACTCTAAAAAAACAGAAAATTATATATATGTAGGAGCCTCTAAAAGTCCGGCAGAGTTGACCGGGCTATCCATTCCTATTCGCGAGAATCCGGGACCGGGTGAGTTTCGCTATATCACTTTTGCCTGGGTAAAATGGGGAGGTGATCAAATTGGAATGAAATTTCATGTTTCCGAAAAGTCTGCAAATCAAAAAGGCAAGAAATATGATTTTACTTATATAGCCGGCAAATCCAAGGATTTGATAAATCCGATGGAAGGTCTTAATCTCGGTGAGCTACCGGGACACTGGATGGTGATGACCAGGGATTTATGGAAAGATTTTGGTAATATTACGTTGACCGGTATTTCCTTTATCTGCCCGGAGAGGCGTGATGCGGGATTTGATGAAATCTTTCTCGCTAAGACACAGGATGATATAAAGAATGCTCCGAAAGTACTTCCGAGCGAAATTGCAACTCCGGTACCCGTTGATGGAGAAGAGGAAGGGCTGGTATATGAAGAGGGAACAACTAATGAGGATGAACAACCGCAAGGAGTACAGATTGACTGGGCTGCACAGATTAAAGCGGGAGGATTCATGATGTATCCGTTGTATTTGCTTGGATTACTTGCCTTAGTAATAGCTTTGCAACGCTTGCTAACTTCAAGAGAAGGAAGATTGGCACCCAAAGGACTGCGTAAAACAGTCAGCGAATGCCTTGCACAAGGAGATTTGAAAGGTGCGATTGCAGCCTGTGATAAATACCCTTCCACATTAGGAAATTCGCTGCGTTTTATTTTCGAGCATGTGAAAGCTGGAAGAGAAGCTGTCAGCCAGACAGCTGGTGATATGGCCGCACGTGATATCCGTACACATTTGTCACGCATATATCCTTTGTCAGTCATAGCTTCCCTGTCGCCCCTTATCGGTTTGCTGGGAACAGTTGTCGGTATGATCGAAGCGTTTGGTCTGGTAGCATTGTATGGTGACGAAGGCGGCGCTTCTATATTGTCCGATTCTATTTCAAAAGCTTTGATTACGACTGCTGCCGGTTTGATCATCGCAGCTCCTGCCATTGCTTTGTATTTCATTATTAAAAATCGTATTATGAAATTGGCTTCTTTGGTAGAAGTAGAAGTTGAAAATGTGATTACTACTCTCTATCTGGAAGGAGATTCGACGGATATGAACACACCGGGGAGTAAGGAGGAGAAGCATGAGACTAAACTATGATGAAGAAGACAAAGTAGAGGTGCAGATGTCGCCCTTGATAGACTGCGTCTTTCTGCTACTGATCTTCTTCCTTGTGACTACTATGATGAAGAAGTGGGAAATGCAAATACCTTTATCACTTCCTTCAATGACTTCCAGCTTGTCTACCACCCGCGCCGGAGAGGAAGCTGTTATCATAGCAGTGGATGAGGAGAAAAATGTGTATCAGGTAGTAGGACATGATGCGTACACTGGTGAGAACCACTATGTGCCGATTTCTGATCTGAATACTTTCCTTACAGAACTCCGCAACAGTGAAGGTACGGAAATTGCTATTGATGTGGCGGCTTACCGGACTGTACCCGTAAATACGGTAATAGAGATATTCGATCAATGTCAAATACAAGGATTCACGCGTACGCGTGTCCGTTTGGGTAGTAAACCTTATTAAGCTTATGAGACTATCACTATTTAATAACGAAGATGAACCGGAAGTGTCTATGTCGCCCTTGATCGACTGTGTGTTTCTGCTATTGATCTTCTTTCTTGTCTCTACAATGACGAAGGTGAAAAACAGGGATATTTCAGTGGATCTGCCGACTTCGGAATCAGCTATAAAACTGAAACCGGATGATAAACAGGCTATTGTAGGACTGGATGCTGAAGGTAACTTCTATTGGGACGGACAACCTTGTTCGACTAATTTTATGATGGAACAATTGCGGGAGACCTGTATCTCTGATCCGGGTCGGCGTATCCGCATTGATATGGATAAAAACACTCCATTCGGACGTTTTGTGGAAGTAATGGATGCTTGTCAGTTTTATAATTTAACGAATATAGGAATACGAACATATGACGAAAACTACAACAGGGAGTAGCCGTCTGACGGTTATCCTATCATGGGTTATTGCGCTGGTCTGTCTGGTAGGAGGAGCGTTGTTTATCTGGCTGATGCCATCACCAGGACAGGGAGCTATTGACTTGCAAGCGAAAAAACAGAAATCTCCGAAAAGTATCAGTGATAAAATAAAGCAGGAGCAGGCTCAGCGGGAGCTTCCCGCTAATTATTCTGAGCAATTAGTGAAGCAGTCGGAAGTATTGGTCAAGAAAAATTTGGAAGATCAGCTTCGTAAATTTCAGGAAATGGCTAAGAAGATGAGGCAGCGGAAAAATGAATTGTTGACTAAAGTAGAGCAAAGAAAGTTACCACGTACGGCACCGGATGATGCTAATGATACTTCGAAAGCAAGGAATATTCCGCAGGCGGGCAAGTTATCTGCGAATCCGTCGGTAGATGATATGTATGCTCTTTTAAGAGAATATGAGGCTGAAATACAGCAGAACCATTTGGCTGCCAATGCAGCTAAACAGGCGCTTTCCAAGGGACTTTCGTTTCCCGAGGTTTATAGTTCTCTGAAGACAGGTTCTTCCCGTATGCCAAGTTTTGATGAACTGATTCGAATGCAGACTAAAGGAGGGGAATGGGCTACTTCAGCGGGAAGTAATGCCAGCGCAGGTCTGGAAATAAAAAGTACGGCAGACTTGAACAACTACCGTGGTCTGTTGGGACAAGCGACCCGACAAGCCGGACTTGCTCAATCTCGGTTGGAAAATCTCTTTGGAGTAGTGAAGCAGGTCGGAAAGCCCGGTGGCGGCTTTGGAATTGGCAATGGTCAGCCGGGCGGAGGTGAAGGCAGTGGCAATGGGAACGGTTTCGGTGGCATGGGGGAGGCAGCTCAGGGCAGTGGAAACAGACGTCCGATGAATGCTTATGCAGGTCCCCGGCTTAATCAGGAAATGGTAAAAGCTCAGGCATTGCCCGGACGGCGTTTCTCAAAAAGCGCGGATCGTAAAGGGTGGTTATATATTAACACATGGTATATGATAGGACCGTGGGAAAGTTTTGGGCGAGAGGACTTTTCGATTGTCCATCCGCCTGAGATATCTGTGGACTTTGATGCGGTATATACTGACGGACAAGTAGGTACAGGGGTGATGGAAACGGATTCTCATCCGATAAAGGTCATAGGGGAAGAAGTGTATTTGGATGGTACGCTGCGATGGAAGTTTATGCAAAGTGAATCAATGCATAATACGGTTCCTGTCACTACCGGACATTCTACTTATTATGCTTATACGGAACTTTATTTTGATGAGGCTACTACCATGCTGGTTGCCATCGGTACGGATGATAGTGGCCGGGTATGGATAAATGGTAAGGATGTATGGCGCGATTATGGTACCAGTTGGTATAATATTGACGAACATATTACTCCTTTCCAGTTCCGTCAAGGGTGGAACCGTATTCTTGTGCGATTGGAAAATGGCGGAGGAGGAGCGTGTGGTTTCAGTTTCTTAATTATTCCACAAGAGTAAGATGACACACGTTGGCCGGCTTATAGAAGATGAACTACATCGACAAGGATTGTCTGTCACTTGGTTTGCAGAACAGCTTTGTTGCGCGCGGACCAATGTGTATAAAATTTTCAGGAAATCAAGTATTGATACCGAACTCCTTTTGCGAATTTCTGATATCTTGCAATATGACTTCTTTCAATGTTACTCAGTGTGTTTAAAGAACAAAAAGGAAATGATGTAGTTGTGGATACATCATTTCCTCCTCTTTTATAATTTTAGTTTTGTACCGATTGTCGTTTTCTTTTTTGTCCGAAGGTATTGAACCGATACGCAATATATGCCATAAAATATACGTTAGAAGTACTGGATTCTCTGTCGGTAATAGAATTCTCGGAAATGGAACGTTCCGAACTTTCATTCTCACGAAGTATATCATATAGGTGAAATCGGACGGTTGCCTTTTTCTTCTTGAGGAAGCTTTTCGATATTTGTGCGTTCCATAGGGTGCGGTTAGTATCATTTTTACCGCCATATCCTCTTTTTAATCTACAATTGATATTGGATGAGATTTTTATATCCCAAGGTAAGTTTAAGTTTGCTTCAGTTCCGAATGTATAATCAAATGTTTCCCGTCGGTTCTCTTTTTTGATAGAATGTTCTGATTTTCGATATCTGATTTCTGCAGATAACTCAAAGTCAATCAGATCGCTACGGTAATTCCCTTTTAAGCGTTCTGATAGAAATAGGTTGGTGGTATTGCTCTTGACTGCATCTGATTCTTTGTTTAGTACGGTGAAGCCGACAGAGTTGCCGTAATTGGCATTATATCGGCAGGGAGATCTTTTAGGACTGCATTGGGATCGTTAAGGAAAAACTCTTCCCCGTCCATCACAATTTTTTTTATTTCTTCTCCGTTGATGGTTAGCTTGCCGTCTTCGTTAATTTCTGCTCCGGGTAATTTCTTGACTAACTCTTCCAGTGCTGCTCCTTCATTGACACGGTATGCAGAAGCATTGTAGGCGGTTGTGTCACCTGCAACCACTACCGGGGGAGCTTGTGCTACGATAACAGTTTCTTTTAGAAGTATAGCATCGGGTTTCAGTTCAATTTTGCCTAGTTGGATGATTGGCTTAGTTGTATTGTTTATTTGCAGAGTTTTAAATTCAGTAGTGAATCCGATAAACGACAACTTAATCAGAAAATGTCCGGGAGGAGCTGTAAGTGTAAAATTACCTTGTTCCAAGCTGGAAACTCCTTTCACATAATTACTGTCGGGCAGAGATAATAACTGTATGGTAGCTTGTCCGATAGGGAGCTGAGTATCTCCTTCCAGAATAGTCCCCTGAATAGTGACATGTTTAGTTTGCGCTTGAACAAAAGCAACATCTATACATGATATAAAAAGTATGAATAGTAGTATGTAAGTCTTTTCGTTCATAAGGTTACCCATTATGAGGCGTTTTAGTGTTTATGGTATTGGTCACAAAGGTCTTAATTTTTTCTTTAAAATCTTCTTTTTTTTCTAATTATCTCGTCTTCTTTCCTTTTTTTGTTTAATATTTTAAGAATTGTTGGCATATAATCTTTCACATCACATAAAGCGAACAAACGTTTGCGTGTAGCTTCTATATTCACCCATTCGCGGGCTATTTTTTGTTTTAAGTAATAGGTGGCTACCTCGTTCTGTATACTTACTGCATTAGAGTCGTTAACTAAGTGATAACGCCTTAGCTCTCCCATACCACGCTTTGCATCAGCCCAAGCGTCTTCTTTATATTTGGCCGCTAATAGACACTCTATTTCATTAGTAGTAAAAAGGGGAGAAACCAACATATATTCAGCTTTTCTAGCCTGAAATTTCTGTCCATTATGTTCCAATATTTGTTGTTCAAGTTCTTTCCAGCAAACAAACAGCTTTTTTATCCGCTTTTTGCTTAATTGTACTTTGGCTGAATTGGCATATACCACTGCACAACGAATCAGTGACCATGAAGGCAAGCTGTCGGAATTAACTGGAAAAGTCTGACTTATTGCATTTCTTACATTTATTATTGATAAAAGAATTACAATCATGGATATGTATATTTTCTTCATACGCTTTCTTTATTAAAAATTAGCCCATTTATTAATTTCAACTTTACCACCAATATCGTTTTCCATTTTTCAGTATAATAAATGGTCGTTCTTTGCCAGCGGTATATTCGGGAATCAAACGCAAAAGGGAATTGCGAGGCACATTTGCAAATACTAGTGTTTGGGTATCCTCTGCTGTTGTCTGCACGCCCAACGACTTCCATTCCCTGTCCCAATAGAATAGCTCATACTTCTTGTTTGGACGAAATTTCAAATAACCATTTTCCTGTTTGATTTCCACAGTGTGAAGATCGACAGTATCAGGTGCCAGATGTAATACGTGATTGTAGGCGTTTAACACCGGATGGCCTGCGGGTACAGTGTCCCCGTTTTTATAATAAACCGGTAGTATCACAACACCTTGAGGCATTTTGCTGAAAATAACAGAATCGCTTTGGGTTTCTCCCCACCATACAGGTCGCCATCTGCCCCAGTTGTAAATGTAAGCGTAGGTAATCCGTTCGGAAGGAATATCACTAAATAAGCTTGCATGCACATCTGCCGTTTCCCACCATTCGTCTGTCACATCTTTGTAATTGAGCGTGCGAAGTACGGATGAAGGTATTTCACGCCATTCCACTCGTGAAGCCAATATATTCGGTTGTTTTGAATAGGTAAGTCTAAGTACCTTGCCGGGCTCACGAGCCAATGTGGGATTAATTTGAATGTGATACGTCACATCAAAGTGAATAGGATGCATTTGTTCGTCAAAAGCAGTATTCACAAAATGCCCTCCCATAGAGGTGCCCCACCAGGGAATGAGGTCGTATGCGACTGGGATACCTTGTGAACGAAGACTGAATACCTCCAACGCTGCAATGTTCTCACATCCGGCTGTTTTCCGAAACAACAGTTGCTTGGCACTCAGTCGAGTAGATGGTTCTTCTTCAAACACAGGCTTTCCTCCATAGTTGGACTTAAACCACATATTGTAATCCATAGCTGCATATTCAAGTACTCGCTCTAAGGACTTACTTTGTAGGCTGTCTCCCAGCCATTGATATCTCTCATGATATTCATGTCGCCAGTCACACAGCGGTTCCACTGTTACCCGATAAGGAAGAATATACTCGCAAAAATCCTCAAATGAAATATCCTTATACTTTGAACTGCGCCACACGCTAAATGCTTTATTAATATTGTCTATTAATAAATTTGCCTTTATAGTCTGCAAGTCGGAAGATACTGAATCCTGAAAATTCAGATGACCTTTTATCTGACGTATGGAGTCCCAAGCAGCAGAAGCTGTGTTTATGTCTGGATATTCGAACTCGGAAAAGGGAAGACGAGTGCCGGTACCATCTTTAATCGTATATGTCTCTCCGTAATGGATATCCATATTTTCTATTAGGAAATAGACGGCTTGGAGCATTTGTGAATCTCCTTTCTCTACATAATACAGAATTGCTTTCTCCAGTTCTGCTCTGTTGGAACCGGACTTTCGCAATGAAACTTCCACCTTTGAAGGATAATTCCCGCTTTCAGATAACGCCTGAGTGATAGGTAGAAGTATGATAATAGCAAGTAATAAAATTCTAAAGTTTATCATGTTCATTTTTCTTCATATAAATTCATTTCTCTTTTAATTTTTCTGACAATATCCGAATCAACTTTCACCGGCTTTTCTATGATGAGACGTGCTAGTCTGTTTGCTTCCTTTTCATTCCTCATTTTTTTATAGACATAGTGTAATCTATAAAGTGGAATAAAACGAATAGGGCACATTCGTGTAGCTTTTTCCAGATGAAACTTAGCTTCTTCATATTGTTTCAAACCAATATGCGCTTCTGCCTGCAATAATTCTAAGTCGTAATCTGCCCAATAATTACGGCAGGCAGAAGCTATTTTTAAACAATCCTTATAACGCTTATTAACACAAAGTTCGGCAGCATAGTTATATAAGAAGTAGGGTTCTTGATCTAAAGTCGACAGCAGCTTTTGATAATGCGGCAGCATTGCATGCGTTTGTCCTTGGAGTGATAAACGTGATATTTTTCTCCAATCTATTTCTGCCTTTATCCTGTTTCCAACAGCGAAAAGTAGGAACATACTCGCAACTAGCAAACATGTCGCAATCCCTTTCCTGATTAAATATGTTTTTGTAATGCGTAAATCTGCATAGCTTCTCCCTATCAATACACAAATACTCAATATAGCGATAATCCATGGAAAAGGATACGTGAATGGATAAGAAAAAAAGGAAAAGACAGCAATCGATAATAAAGACAACAAAGAAACATATCCTTCAGCTGAAGGATGTCTTCTATAGCAATAGACAAGGAAAATTCCCAATGCCAGCAATAGTATCCAGCCTATCACTCCAAACTGTACGCCAATAGAAAGAAATTCATTGAACGGATGCTTTACATTATCCGCTAATTTTGCAAACCGACTGTCCGTATGCTCTTCGAAATATTTAGCCTGATAATCCATATAATGTGCCTCGAACGCTCCGATACCATATCCCGTAATAGGTTTGTCTTTTATCATTTCCCACGTACACCGCCAAATAAGCAACCGCCCGTCCGCAGAATCTTTTTTCCAATGATAACTGACAATACAAAGGATGATTATACTGAACATAAGGATAGATAAGCTGACAATGAAACTTATTATTTGTTTTTTATTCTGGAGCTTATACATATCTCTGCAAATGAGGTGAATGCTACCTATTAACAGGACACACATCCATCCAGCGCGGGATTCAGATAGGAAAATCGCTATACATATCACAGAGAATATACCCCATACTAGCCACTGTATTCTTTTATTGTATCCTTTACGTAAGAAATAGAAACAAAATGGAAAACCGATACAAAGGCATCCTGCAAAACCTGCAGTATTGTCAAAGGTACCTGTTATTTGATAAATTTCAGAATAGCGAGGTAAAATATTATCGCATTTGAATATTCCATACCCTGCCTGTAGAAAGCAAAGACTAGTTATGATGATATTGACAGTTCTATAGTGATAGCTATATGTCTTATTATTCAAGAGAATAAGAGAAAATACAATTCCGATTACTGCCAACCATATGAATGTAAATAACCATTTAGGAAGGATATATCTATCAGTGAAGCTGCTGCTGTTGACAAACATTGCTCCAGCACATAAGATGCCGAATAAGGCGAGTAAAAGAAATTTTAGCTTCTTCATTACAATGTTATGTATTACCGTCAAATATCTAGTTAATTTCTAAAAAACGTGTCCACTTTGAAATCTTTCTTTATTATGCCTGTTGGTAGTTTATCTGTAAGATACTAACCTTAGTATCAATAAAACGGAGATTCAGAGTGGATACGTTGATTTTACACTATCTTTTATTTACTAAATTTTCATGTCTTTGGATAAATAAAATACAAAGAATTAGTCCCAAATAACTTGTGAATAGAATAATAATGATCCATATATATCTATATCTTATGAGATTACTATTCCTCAGTTTAATCATTCCTATTATTAGAGGGGTAAGTGTCCATACAATAAATAACAAAAATGAAAACAGCAAATAAATTAAAAAAATGGTATCCATATTATTTAAAGATTAGGAGAAATACTACCAGAGTGACTGTTGAAAGATTTAATAGTTAATTCTGCACCAACACCTCCAGTCGCTTCTACTTTATATCTTATGTCACCTGATATTAAATAATTTATCTTCTTTTTATCACTTGAAATTTCATATGATGAGCCTTTGGGTACCCAATATGGAATAGGAGCGGCTATGTTTGCAACTACGTCAATATCCATTGCAGTAATTTCTTTTAGTTTCCCATCAGCATATGAATATCCAAAATATACAGTAGCGGTGATTAATTCAAATATAGCTAATTTGCCTGAATAAAATTGATTTTTACAGTTTCCTAAAGATTCGGTTTCTTGATTTTCTTCTCCATCTCCACTAGTTCCACCTTCACTTCTTGTTTTCACATGTACAATGATAAATTCTTCATCCGATTTATCTTCGGTAGTTTGCTCGTCTATAAAGCCTTTTAAAGGAGGATAATGTTCACCTTCACTTAATTCAAAGAAATGTATCTCACATTCTCTTGATAAGGAAATTAACGATTGAAAATCCTCTGTTGAAATACGTTTTTTTACCCATTCTGGAATTCTATCCAACGAAGTTTGTTCATATTCACATGAATCATTTTCACAACTGGAAGTTAATACTCCAATTGCAAATACTAGAAATAAATAATATTTGTTCATTCTTCTTTTAGATTAATTGATTGATAACATATTTGATAGAGCGTGTCTATATAAGTTTTATATTCAGAGCTCTTCGATTTAGTTGATAGTATATTATTTTAGAGGTTCTAATTTTTATTCTGCATGTTTGTCTCCTTTCTAATCTTTTTTATTATTTAATTCTAGTAAAGTTACCGATTGGCAATCTTTTACACTGTACAAATTGAATAGGTTTTCTTGCGATCGTTCAATACTCACTCATTCTTGTGTTACTTTGAGTTTCAATTCATAATCGGTAAACCTCCTTTTAGGTGTCCTTTCGATTAGAAATCGTGGATCAATTCATATTCTTCAGTATCAGACTATAGTCACTCATATCTGCTCCTTAATTAATATATAATTAGAATCGCAAATATTTTCTAACTGAATTTTGATGACAAAGGTATGCGTCTTTTTTTTTAATGAAGTACATAATTCATTCAATGGGGTTCAGAAATGAATCGAAGTGTGTCTAGTCAAATGGAAAGGTTAAGAAATCATTCTAAAGGTATAAGAACCTTTCAGTTCTTGGTATAGAAAAAGCTATTTTTTAATATTAGAGAATGAGATGTATGAAATAAAAGTGCCTAATAAAATTAATCCGTGCTAAAATAGTTGGATATATTATGAGACTCTTTTAATCGTTTTGTTTCAGTTTCCATAAAATGTCCCCCAGTTTTGAGATAAAATGTTTGTATTTCAGTCCTACAACACCTATATTTCTTCATTTGAACGATATTCATACCCTTTTGACTTATTTGAGGACCTTTGTTTACGCATAATACCTCATCTTTGCACCGTACTCAGTTTTCAATAGGTATTATTTTAGTTTTTAGGAACACTTGGATTATTTTCAAATTCGCTGTCGGTTTAATGGAAACATTAGCCGATAGTGAATTCTCTTTATTAAGTATGAGATATATCATGAAAACAATAGATAGAAAATGAAGAAACCTTTATTGTATTTACTTATTTTAGTAGTGGCTGTTCTTGGCAGCTCATGCTCTCAATCTTCGGAGGGCACATTTGAAGTGGGGAAGAATACTTTCTTGCTGAATGGAAAACCGTTTGTTGTAAAAGCGGCAGAGATTCATTATCCGCGTATCCCGAAAGAATATTGGGAACATCGTATTAAAATGTGCAAGGCACTGGGTATGAATACGATTTGCTTGTATGTGTTCTGGAATTTTCATGAACCGGAAGAAGGAAGGTATGATTTTGCCGGACAGAAAGATATAGCTGCGTTTTGCCGTTTGGCTCAAGAGAATGGAATGTATGTCATAGTGCGTCCCGGACCTTATGTCTGTGCGGAATGGGAAATGGGCGGCTTGCCTTGGTGGCTGCTGAAGAAGAAGGATATCAAACTTCGCGAGCAAGACCCATACTACATGGAACGTGTGAAACTCTTTTTGAACGAAGTGGGCAAACAACTGGCTGATCTTCAGATTAGTAAAGGAGGGAATATCATTATGGTACAGGTGGAGAATGAGTATGGAGCATTTGGAATCGATAAGCCGTATATATCCGAAATCCGTGACATGGTAAAACAAGCCGGTTTTACAGGTGTTCCTTTATTCCAGTGTGACTGGAACTCGAATTTTGAGAATAATGCACTGGATGATTTGCTCTGGACTATTAATTTCGGTACGGGTGCTAACATCGACGAGCAATTTAAACGGTTGAAAGAACTACGGCCGGACACTCCATTGATGTGCAGTGAATTTTGGTCCGGATGGTTTGACCATTGGGGAGCCAAGCATGAAACAAGAAGTGCCGAAGAATTGGTAAAAGGTATGAAAGAAATGCTGGACCGCAATATTTCTTTCAGCTTGTATATGACTCACGGGGGGACTAGTTTCGGGCATTGGGGAGGCGCGAATTTCCCGAACTTTTCACCGACTTGCACATCGTATGATTATGATGCTCCTATCAATGAATCCGGTAAGGTGACTCCTAAATATCTGGAAGTACGGAATCTGCTTGGTAACTACCTGCCGGAAGGTGAAACCTTGCCGGAAATTCCGGATTCGATACCGACTATAGCTATTCCTACTATTAAAATGACTGAAATGGCAGTCTTATTTGATAATCTGCCTCACCCCAAAGAGAGTGAGGATATCCGGACAATGGAAGCTTTTGATCAGGGATGGGGTAGTATTCTGTATCGGACTTCATTATCCGCTTCTGATAAAGAACAGACATTACTGATCACAGAAGCTCATGACTGGGCACAAGTCTTTCTGAATGGTAAGAAACTGGCTACTCTGAGCCGTTTGAAGGGGGAAGGTGTAGTAAAGTTACCACCATTGAAAGAAGGTGACAGACTGGATATCCTGGTGGAAGCAATGGGAAGAATGAATTTCGGCAAAGGTATTTATGACTGGAAAGGTATTACCGAGAAAGTAGAACTGCAATCTGATAAAGGAGTTGAACTGGTGAAGGACTGGCAGGTATATACTATTCCGGTAGATTATAGTTTTGCCCGTGATAAGCAGTATAAACAACAGGAGAATGCTGAAAATCAACCGGCTTATTATCGGTCGACGTTTAACCTCAATGAGTTAGGGGATACATTCTTGAATATGATGAACTGGAGTAAAGGTATGGTATGGGTGAATGGTCATGCGATTGGTCGTTATTGGGAAATCGGACCTCAACAGACCTTATATGTGCCGGGCTGCTGGTTGAAGAAAGGAGAGAATGAAATCATTATATTGGATATGGCTGGTCCTTCAAAAGCCGAAACTGAAGGTCTGCGTCAACCAATTCTGGATGTACAACGTGGTAACGGAGCTTATGCTCATCGTAAGATGGGTGAGAACTTGGACTTAACAAATGAAACTCCTGTTTATCAAGGGATATTTAAGTCAGGCAATGGTTGGCAACATGTGAAATTCGGTAAGAAGGTGGAGACTCGTTTCTTCTGTCTGGAGGCTTTGAACGCCCATGATGGGAAAGATTTCGCGGCTATTGCAGAATTGGAGTTGTTGGGCGAAGATGGCAAACCGGTATCCCGTCAGCATTGGAAAGTGATTTATGCCGATAGTGAGGAAACGGATGCCGCGAACAATATTGCAACAAATGTTTTTGATTTGCAGGAATCAACATTCTGGCATACCAATTATTCCTCTTCCAAACCTGCATTCCCTCATCAGATTGTGATAGATCTTGGTGAAGATAAAGTTATTACGGGATTCTTTTATCTACCCAGGGCTGAAGCCGGTAAAACGGGGATGATTAAAGACTATAAGGTATATTTGAAGATGCAACCGTTTAAGATATAATGTTTGAGATTTTTAAGAAAAGGTTAATTATTTATTAGTTTGTTCATTAAGTTATGAAAATCAAGAAAGCGACTTTCACGTGAGTGAGGGTCGCTTTCTGATTTTCGTTCGAAATAAAATAATTCTTGTGATGGTTAAAATCCTAAGAGGAAGTATATTTGTTCTCTCATCTGAGAAGGTGATTTATATAATTAACTAGTGTATAAATGATGAAAAAAAATGGGTTTAGCCGATGCGCTGAGATGTACATCGGTCGTTTACGAAAAGAGGGGCGCTATTCTACTGCGCATGTGTATGAAAATGCACTTCTTTCTTTTAGAGGGTTTTGTGGCACACCTACCGTGTCATTCGGACAAGTAACCCGCGAACACTTACGGTGTTACGGGCAGTATCTTTATGAACGTGGCTTGAAGCTTAATACGGTTTCGACGTATATGCGTATGCTGCGTAGTATTTATAATCGTGGAGTAGAATCGGGGAGGGCTCCTTATGTTCACCGGTTGTTTCACGGGGTGTATACAGGAGTGGATGTCCGTCAAAAGAAAGCTTTGCCGGCAACTGAGTTGCATAAGCTTTTATATGGAGATCCTAAATCGGATATTTTACGGCGTACACAGGCGATTGCTGCTTTGATGTTTCAATTCTGTGGTATGTCTTTCGCTGATTTGGCACATTTGGAGAAGTCGTCTTTAGACAGGAATGTTCTTCATTATAATCGTGTTAAAACGAAGACTCCGATGAGTGTGGAAATACTGGATACTGCTAAGGATATGATTTATCAGCTTCAAAACAGAAAACCAGCTCTGCAAGATTGCCCTGATTATCTATTTAGTATTCTGAATGGTAATAAAAAACGGAAAGATGAAAGTGCTTATCGGGAATACCAGTCTGCCCTCCGGAATTTCAATAACCATTTGAGAGGACTGGCAAAGGCTTTGCATCTGACTTCTCCTGTCACTTCTTATACCATTCGCCATTCGTGGGCTACCACTGCGAAATATCGCGGAGTTCCTATTGAAATGATCAGCGAATCGTTGGGACACAAATCAATCAAAACAACACAAATCTATCTTAAAGGCTTTGCTTTGAAAGAACGTACTGAAGTAAATAGAATGAATTTATCTTACGTGAAGAATTGCTTGGAGAAAAGTGTAAATAATATAAAGTATTAGTAGTCAGTATATATACGTGTATGTTACTTCTTAGGTAACGGAAATAATAATGGCGCAAAGATAGACAAAAAAATAAATAACAAGCAAATAAACTATCCTTTTTTTCTTTTTTGATTTAAAAATAAGATAAAAATAGCCTAGAACATGAAAGAACCCTTTTCTTCATATTCTAAGATTTTTACGTCCCATAATCAAAGGAATTTCACCCTACGCTTAGACTGAGCCTCCTTTAGCAACTTGGTATGTCCTATTTTTCGTATTTTAAGAGATTTCTCCCTTCCCCTGTGTTTTCCGTTACCTAAGAAGTAACAGAAAAAAGAATGGTAAAAATAGAGGATTTATGAATCAAATTGGGGTAAGGTCTCTATTTAGGAATATACATAGATAAAAAATGAAACAAACTGAAGCTATTTTGGGGGATATGCGATTTATTCCATTAAAGGGTGTTGTATTAATTCTGATTCTAATCTTGACAACAAGCCGGATTCATGCACAATATGCTCTTGGGGCAACTGGGCAGATGATGATACCTACAGCCGAGATGCAGGAAACAGGAACCTTTATGGGAAGCGCAAACTTTCTTCCTGAAGAGGTTACGCCTAATAAGTTTAACTATCCTACCATGAACTACTCGGTAGATATGTCTTTGTTCTCTTTTGTTGAACTGACTTACCGTATGACGTTACTCAAAATGCGAACGTATAATGGCAGAGTCGGTTATCACAACCAAGATCGTTCCAATACTATCCGTATCCGTCCATTGAAAGAAAGCCGTTATTTCCCTGCTGTGGTAATTGGTGCAGATGACCTTTTTACAGAAAAGGCTACTCAGTATTGGGGAGATTATTATGGTGTCTTAACTAAGACATTTGGTTTCTGCAAGGGGCATCAGTTGGCTGTTACAGCAGGCTGGTATTTTCATCAGGGCAATCAACCGGCTTTTAAGAAAGGCCCTTTTGGTGGTATTCGTTATACTCCCGCTTTTTGCCGTGAGTTAAAGCTGATGGCAGAGTATGATACCAATGGATGGAATTTGGGTGGAGCAATACGTTTTTGGAAACGTTTGTCTGTCCATGTGTTTACACGCGAATTTACTTGTGTTTCTGCCGGTTTGCGTTATGAATGTACATTAATACATTAAGAAGATGAAAAGAGTATTTAGTATACTATATATTATATGTTGCTGCACTTTGGAGAGTGCAGACGCACAATCTGCTGGGATATCTGAAGTCCTGAAAGAATTGCAAATGGAAAATATTTCTGTAGTACAGAAGCAGGATACGATTACGGCAGCATTTGAGACTTCCGTATATAGGGGATCTTATAATGGTATAGGCATTGCAATACGTCGCCTGATCACTCTTCCGGAAGTAACTACATTACAATTGGTCATATTGGATAATGCTTTGCCGCAACTTTGTATCACTTTGCCTGCGAAGCTGATTGAGGATTATCAATCGGGAAAATGTGATTTGGATGGAGTTTACCGTAATATGCAGATGACTACTTCCACCAAAACTGCAATGGAGGCCTTAAAAGGAACAAAACGAGAGTCTACTACTTTTGGGAAAGTGGATGTAGTGCTTTATCCGGGTGTGATGTTAGTTAATAATGTTACTTACAAATTATATAAAGCAGCTTTTGAATTGCAACCGGCTGTAGAAATGCAACTTTGGAAAGGTGCTTCATTGAGGCTGCAGGTTTGCTTGCCTATCGTCAATAATGAGCCGGGCAAATGGGATTGCATCCGACCGGGGTATTTGACATTGCGCCAGGAATTTCGTCTGGATAATCATTGGAAGGGATACCTGACTGGTGGGAATTTCTCGGATGATCGTCAGGGACTTGCAGCCGGTATCGGTTATTTTTCTTCTGACGGTCGTTGGACAGTAGAAGGAGAAGGTGGTATAACCGGTTCGTCTCATTTATATGGCAACGACTGGGGAATGAGTAAATGGAAAAGAGTGAATGGGCAGCTTAGCGTAGGTTATTTCATTCCACAAGTAAATACTCAATTGAAAGTTAGCGGTGGACGTTTTATATATGGAGATTATGGGGTATGCGGAACTCTTTCACGTTACTTCGGTGAATATATTGTGGGACTTTATGGCATGTATACAGATGGAGAAACAAATGCCGGATTTCATTTTTCGATTCCATTGCCGGGTAAGAAGCGTAGTCGTCACGCGGTACGTGTGATGCTTCCGGATTATTTCGCTTTTCAATATGACATGCGTAGTGGGAATGAATTTGCTCGCCGTGCTTTGGGGGTAAGCTATAGAACCGAACCGAAATCTGCTGAAAACAGCCGTTTCTGGCAGCCGGATTATATCCGTTACTATTTGATTCGTACCAATGAAAAGACAAAACTTAAATAAGAGTTGATATTAGTAATTTAAACAAAAATTGAACAATTATGAGAAATTTAAAATGGTTGTATGCATGCTCTTTGGCGATAGCCTTCGGTGTGTTGTCTTTTGTAACAGTTTCCTGTCATGATGATGACGATGAACCAAAACAAGAGCCGGGTGAAGTTATCGAAACTCCCGCTCCGGTTGTTGAGTATTACATTATGGGTACTGTGACGGATGCCGGTAAAGGTATATCTGGTGTTGATGTAAAAATTGGTACTGAGACAATTAAGACAGACAAGGATGGTAAGTTCTCTGTAACAGAAACAAAAACAGGTAAGTATTCTGTAGAAGTTGCTCCTAAAGGTTATCTTGCTCAAAATACTTCTGTAGAGATTGCTGCTAATGCGGAAAATCGTAGTGTGGTAACTGTTGCTGTGGCTTTGACTAAGCAAAGTGAACCGGAAAATGTGAAAAAAGGTGAGGAGGCTACAGTAAAAGATAATAGTGACTCTAATAAAGACATTCCGGACCCAACTACAACTCCGGCAGATGAAGTTGTTGAGGATCTTCCTATTACAACAGTAGAAGTCACTATTCCAGCTGATGCACTTCCTGAAAGTGGAACGGGTATCAATGAAGACGGTTCAGCTGATATTAGTGTAACTACTTATGTTCCAGCTCCCGAAGAAGTAACAACGGATGTAAAACCTGCGGAAGAGAATAAAGATGTAGAAAAAACTATCCCTTTGGCTGCTGCTCATTTTGAACCGACAGGTTTGGAATTTGTAAATCCGGTCACTATTTCCATTCCTAATCCTATTCCTGATGTAACTTTTGCTGAATCGGATATGCAACTTACTTATCTGAATACCACAACAGGAAAATGGGATGTACAAACAAGTAAAGTAAACTTGAAAAATGGTAGTTATCAGGCAGATATCAAGCACTTCTCTTCTTATGCTGTAGAAAATAAAGTAACTAGTAAGGTTAGTTCTGAAACAGTCGTGAAGAGTGAAGTTTTAGGACAGGCAAGCCGTGATAACAGTGAAAATCCTAAAGCTGTAACTGGCATTGCATTGACTTATAAAGAGAAATCCGGTTGGGAATGTAAAGATGCAGATATCACCAATGCTGTAAAGAGCAAATTGTCAGGTGCTAGTGATGCAACAATTAATGCAATGGTAGCTTTCTTCAAAACTCGTTTGTATTCGTTGATGGGCTCAGCATCAGGTGTGAAAACAACAGAACGTACTTATAATACTGTAAACGTAAACGGTTATACAACAATGAACTATACTTGTTATGCTAAAACTCGTACTACTACATTGTCTGCTAAGGTGCTGTATAAAGGAAATCCTGTTACAATTTCAGTAACTGCAACACGCTATACCGGAACTGATCATCAGTATAAGACAGTTACTACTAATCCT
>OLIS01000209.1_pt1 | contig 45393 bp, 39 predicted proteins | sample 1601351 | NCBI WGS metagenome assembly OLIS01 (sample SAMEA2452122, study PRJEB22498) | human gut metagenome | biome: human feces; feature: human gut; material: feces | place: Australia | collected 2012
AAATACAATATCATTTGTTTCGTTAATTTTCTTTAAATCTTTGTATTTTATAGGAGCTTCATTCGATGATGAGTCTACTTTTGCGTAAATATATATTTATATTGCCTTTTTTATTTAGTATGATATAATAATTCACAAAAAAATTAATGATACAAATTTTAGGAGGGAATTTTAGATGAAAGTTTTTAAAGAAATAATTGCTTATTTTAGTCATATGAATAATAAAAAAAGAACTTTAGTGTGGTATATTGTATCATTGAGTATTGTTTTGATAGAATATCTTATTAACTCTAGACTAGACAAATTTGTCTACTTTCATCCGTTCATTAGTATATTAATAAATATAGTTCTCTTAATAGATTTATTTTTTATACCTATTACTTTTATATCAATTGATATATTAAAAGCACAAAAAAATTCCATTATAAAATTTTTTCAAATTATTTTATCAGGAATTGGAATAGGACTGTTATCTTTTGTGGTTATTTTTGTTTACTCTTTCTTTAATAAATCATCATTTAACATTGATAGTGTAAATATAGATTTTAGAAGTGATAAAATATATGTTGAAAATGTAGTTTGGTTAGAGGATAGTCACCATGTAGATGTGTATCAAGTCGAAAACGCATTATTTGTAAGATGGATTGACAGTTATAAATTATAAAATGATAATGTTTCATTGCTTAGTGAAGGTTTATTAATAATGGAAGTAATCGTGCCAGAAGTTTCAAATACATAATTAAAGTAAATTTGTTGTAGATTAAAAGTAAGCGCCAAATAATATAGATAATATGAAATGACCTCCTAGTTGTCAAAACGTGGATTTAAACTCATAATAAGAATAGAAAACAAAAAGTGAGTTGTTACCATAACGACAATAGGAGGTCACTATGAAAAGTATAATTTATATTGGAATGGATGTCCATAAGAAGACATATAGTTTATGTGCATTATTGAAAGAAACTGGTGAGATTATTGGTGAAACTAAGATTCCTGCAGATGTAAGTCTTATCATCAAGTTCATTGAGAACGCCAAGAAATCAGTTGACAGTGATGATGTTCAGATCAAGACAGGTTATGAAGCAGGATGCCTTGGCTATTCTCTTTACTGGCAGTTAGCTGCAAAAGGTATCGAATGTGATATTCTTGCACCATCAACTATGCATCGTTCTGCAAAAAATAAAGTAGTGAAGAATGATAGAAGAGATGCGAAAAATATTGCAGCTAACCTAGCCAATGGAACTTATAAATCAGTTTATGTTCCAACAAACGAAGATGTAGAAATCAAAGAATACATAAGAATGATGCATGACTTTAAGATTGAACTAAAGAAAGTTAAGCAGCATATTAATGCGTTCCTCTTGAGATTCGGTCATCAGTATCCTGGCAAATCAAAATGGGTTCCAGCCCATATTAAGTGGCTTAAGGAACTTGAACTAAGTGATATGCATAGAGAAATACTTGATGAATATCTATCACAGCTTGAAATCCTATCTGAAAAGATAGAAAGATTTAAATATAGATTGGAAGAATTATCTCAGAAGGAAACATACAATGAGAAGATAGGTCAATTGCGCTGCATCAAGGGTATCGATACAACTGCAGCTATGACTATGCATGCTGAAACATCTGATTTTGATAGATTTCCTACTGCTAATGCCTTTGCGTCTTATTGTGGTCTTACACCAGGTGAAGATTCAAGCGGTGAGTCTTATCATAGATTGGGCATCACCAAGCAGGGAAACAGTATGATTAGAACAACTCTGGTAGAGGCTGCTCAGGTACTTGTAAGAGGGACTATAGGCAAAAAAGGCAAAAAAGTGAAATCAAAACAAAAAGATCAGGATGTAAAGGTTATAGATTATGCAGATAAGGCAGTTGTTAGATTACAGAAGAAGTATCATCGTATGATTTTTAGAGGAGTTAAAAGAAATATCGCAATTACAGCAGTTGCAAGAGAGCTTGCATGTTTTGTATGGGGAATAGAGACTGGTCATATCTCATAACAATCTTTACTAATGTTTTTTAAACTTGAGAGAAAGGAAATGAAGTGTCGTTAAATAGACAAAACAACCCAACATCGAAGGCATAGATGGACTTCAAATTAATAGTACAGGTTCAGCTATCTAAGACTATCCACTTTATGGCATTGTGAGTTCTTACTGAAAGTCGCGATTTAGTAAGAATAATAAAAGCAATGATCCATGCATATAGATTATAGAGCTGTCGACGAACCATTAACTTTTTGGTCCCAATCCACGTATTACAGTTTGGTTAACTGTCGCAGAATCTATATGATTTGAGGTCTTTCTATGCCCTTGATGATAAAACTTAATAGAAATATTATGAAAGTTTATTTATGTCTTGACAACGGTCATTTCATAACAGTGGATAGAAATAAACCTCATCATATTAGATAATTAAAGTGTTTTTAGATACTAAATTTGCTATATATAGTGTTTTTAGCCACTGAATTCACTCTATATAGTAATTTTAGCACTAAATTTACTATATAGAGGATGGTGAAATCATGGATATTCAAAGCATTAATGACGATATCAAGACCAGACAGTGGATTGAAAGAATAAAGGAGTGCAGGCAAAGTGGACTTCCTGTCAGAAGCAGGCAGAACAACATATGTGAGCAGACCTACTACTGCTGGCTTAAAAAGTTGCGAAAGATGGCAATTGAATCAGGGAGCTGTAAAGGCTCCATCATTTGTCTCTGTTGATCAGAGCACATTTGATAAACAGAACATAGTTATAACTAAAGGAGATGTTCGTATAGAATTTCCTTGTGATACAAATATAGGAACTGTAACTAACATCATAGGTGCACTATTATGTTAGGTGACATCTCCAAGGCTGAGCATATCTATATAGCTGTAGGCTATACAGACATGAGGAAACAGATTGATGGTCTTAGTGCACTTGTCACAACGCAGTTCAGACTTGATCCCTTTTCAAATTCGGTATTTCTGTTCTGTGGAAGAAATGCGAGAGTGATGAAGACACTGTACTGGGAGGGTGACGGCTTCGTGCTCCTTTACAAGAGACTGGAAAATAGCGTCTTCAGTATGGTCAAGAGTATCTATTGTATCCATAACTAGATTAAGATCATTTCCTGAAGAGGTAATATGACTCACAACTCGTCCGCTTACTGCATCCTTTACACATGACAGGTATTCAGTTCTGTTCAGCCCGTATTTTAGATAACTGACGTCCGTAAGCAGTATTTCACCCGGTCTAGCCAGACGGAACCTTCTCTTGAGAAGATTGGGCTTCCTGTTATTTTTCAATAATTCCCTGTTCACTTTTAATTCAGTACGCTCCCTGCGGATGGCGCATATGCAGTTATACTTTCTCATCAGTCTGAGAATCTTGTTTCTTCCAAAATGAACACCGCATATATCAGGAAGCATCATATAGATGGTGCGCGTACCTTTTCTGAATCCCTTATAATCCATGACCTTCCTTATGTACTCAAAATCAATCTCATCCTGTCTTTCTTTCATGCCGTAATTATCATTCGAAAGTATTGAATAATAAGATGACTTGGATATGCCGATTCTCTTCAGTATGGAACGAATGGAATAGTCATATCTGTCGTGTGGAAGGTCTCTGATCCATATGCATAATGCCTTCTTCTGTTCAGGGGAAAGGGAAGGAAGACATTTCCTGATAGTATCAAAATGCATCATTGACAGTTTCTCCAGTGCTCTCATCCTGTTGTGCTGGATGCGACATCTGAACTCTTGATCACATTCCACCACCATATCATCAGAATCGCCATTCCAGTATCTAAGATGTGTTTCTATTCTATTTAGTACTGTTACCGGCAAATCAGAACTATCAATCTCAAATATACAAAGAATCTCATCGATGGGACAACTAATAAATATTAAAGCTTCGTTATAGAACTGCTTCTTGAGTATGAAATGATTCGATGTACATCTTTGAATATATGGATGACCAGTGTATTTTTCTACTGCATCAGCACTTATCCTTTCTTTGGGATTCTCTCCCTTTTTAAGTTTCTTTTTCAATTTGTATATTCTTTGATAGCCGACTTTTTCAGGATCAAGACCATAGGATTCAAGCAAGGATTCAATGGACACAGAAGGGTATTCTTTATTGGCTTTATTGATGATTTCAGAACTAAAATTAATTCCTCTACGTCCTTTAACTTTAACGAATACTCCGGAGGCAATCAGAAATGAATTATCGTATAATTCAATTGAAGATGCATTCTGCCTAAACGTTTTGTTTTTTCCTCCAGATGGTCGTCCCTTACGTTTAAAATTAAGAATAGTGGATTTTATAAAAACTCTCCCTAATATGGAACAGTCAAAGCCGTAGGATTCAAATACACTCTTTACCTGACATGTTGTTGGTTGCTTAACCCATTCGTCGTATAATATGCATCGGAATTCGTGTGTTAATGTAACTCTGTCTTGTCTTACGTCTTTAACATAGGGCGATTTAGATAATAATTCAATTTCTTCATTAGTGAATCTTTTAGCCATAGTATAATTTCAACAACAAAACAAAAAATGATACCCACAGGAGGGGTATCACAACTGTCAGGTTGTTGTCCTCCTTATGGGTACCATTTTAATTTCAAATAGAGGAGGTTCTTTGGCATTTAGTCACTTAACTTAATACCATTAGAATAAACTCAATCCTTTTTTAATGCTTCTTCCATTGTTTCTTCACCAAGAAGATTATCAGATACCTTGATCTTATAGACAGAACTTAAGATACATTTATTATATATGTCTGGTAGTTCTGAGTCTAAATGATTTGTCTTAAGGATACGCTCAAATACGTCACAATACATATTATAGAATACAGATAATTCTTTCTGACTCTGTTGTAATTGAATAAGCTTAGAAATCTCATCTAATGAAAAGACAGACTTTAATAAACAAATTAATGTGAAATAAGCAATCTGTTCTCTTTCATATTTCTTCTTTATAGGTGCTTTTACTAGCTTATGTTTGACATAGTTATTGATCATTGTTTTTGTGATAATAGCGTCATTGTCATTTTTTAAGAAAGACAAACTCTTTTCTATAATAGATACAACCTGATCTATATAGAGTGGAAAATCTGGTATTTCTTCCCATCTAGAAATATGTACATTATCGTAATTCATTTTCATCACCTACTTAAAAACTATCATTTATTGTATTTGTTGTCAAATCATCTAGACTATAAAACAAACTGTATATATTTTTCTTTATCTGCTATAATTTGGTTGGTGATGAAAATGAAAAACAAATTTAGTTTAAGATCAATTATAGTCATTATTGTGTTAGTTATTGTTGTGTTTGTGGGTGGTATGTATTTTGGAGGACGTAGTACACCATCTAAAGAAGAAATCACTTCAACAGCTTTAACACAGAAAATAAGAGATATTAATGAATTAGCTGTATCTGAATATGATTATACAAAAGTAGGAAAGTTCTCTAATTCATTAAAGTTTAATGGGTGGACTGTTCCTTTAACACAGAAGTCTTTCTTAATTACTTATGAAGGTAAGATGAAAGCAGGTGTGGATCTCTCTGATGTAAAGATAGAAAAAACAAATAATAAGATTATCGTGAAAACATCTGCAGTAAAGATCTTATCTAATGAAATCGATGAGAATTCTATTAAGGTTTATGATGAAACAAAGAATATCTTTAATCAGATTTCTATTACAGACTATAAGACTTTCGCAAAAGAACAGAAGAAGAAAGTAGAAAAAGAAGCGATTAAGAATCAGTTCTTAGAAAAGACTGAAACTAAAGTGAAGAAAAACATTAAAGATCTTATTTATATGACAGTAGATCAAGAACAGTATGAAGTAGAGGTAGAAGTGAGTGAATAAGTTAGAAGTATGTTGTGGCAGCTATGAGGATGCAATGAATGCATATCATGGTGGTGCGAAAAGAATTGAATTAAATAGTGCATTGGCATTAGGTGGATTAACACCTACAATTGCATCATTAGAACTTATTAAGAATAATACAGATCTAGAAGTTATTTGCATGGTAAGACCTAGAGGTGCAGGATTTGTATATAATGAATTGCAATCTGAACAGATGATTATCGAAGCAGAAGAACTATTAGAACATGGGGCTGATGGTATTGCGTTTGGGTTCTTAGATCCTGATGGTAAAATCAATAGTGCACGTACAAGTGAAATGGTTTCTATTATTCATAGTTATGGTAAGACTGCAGTATTTCATAGAGCCTTTGATGTATGTGATAATCCGGATGCAACAATTCATAGATTAATTGAATTAGGTGTGGATAGAGTACTTACAAGTGGCATGAAGTCTACTGTGAGTGAAGGAGTTCAGCTTATTAAGGAACTGCAGGAGAAGTATGGCAATCAAATAGAAATATTGGCAGGTTCTGGAATTAATGAAACAAATGTCGTAGACATTATTCACTATACAGGTATTCATCAGGTTCATTCTTCATGTAAGAATTGGAGAGCAGATCCTACTACAGCTAATGATCATGTATCATTTAGCTATAATGGTATTAATTATGATTATGTAGATAAAGAGAAAGTGAAGAGAATGGTTTCACTTGTAGAGGAGGACTAATTATGCAGCAGTATTGTGAAATTGCGACACCTAAGGGTGTTATGAGAGGATTCTTTCATGTGCCTCATAGAAAAGAATTCCCTGTATTATTAATATTCCATGGTTTTACAGGACAATGTACAGGAACTAAGTTCTCTTATGTTTCTTTATCACGTTTATTAGAAGCACAGGGTGTTGGTACTTTAAGAATGGATTTTCTAGGTAGCGGTGAATCAGATCTTACCTTTAAAGAAATGACATTTGATGATGAATTATCATGTGCACGTATTCTATTAGAAGAATTAAAGAAGATGCCTCAAGTAACAGATATATATGTTTTAGGACATTCTATGGGTGGTGCAATTGCGAGTGAACTTGCTAAGATTTATCCTGAAGATATTAAAAAACTTGTATTATGGGCTCCTGCTTTCTGTTTGCCAGATGCTTTAGATTATCTTACAGGAACAGTAAAAGAAGCACCTGTCTATGATCATAGTGGATTTGAAATCAGTGATGCTTTTGTAAAGGATATGCTTCAAAGAGATTTCTATAAGAACTTAGACACATATAAGAATGACTTATTAGTCATTCATGGAACTGAAGATAAAACAGTACCTTATGCAATCAGTGAAAGATATACAAAGCTATTTGGTAAGCAGATGATCTTCCATCCAGTTGTTGGTGCATCTCATAATTATGATAATGCGGATCATATTCATGAAGTTCTTTCTACAACTTATAAATTCTTAACAGAACAGGTTATGTAAGCCTGTTCTTTTTTAAAAAAGAGTTGAGTTATTCAATATTTAATAAATTTTCTCATCTTGAAAACTATTCTTTATTGAAATGAAGACGAACTATGATATAATCTAAAAATTGAAAGAGGTGCGATTATGAATATTAGAAATATAGCAATTATTGCTCACGTTGACCATGGTAAAACAACATTGGTTGACCAGCTTATTAAGAAATCAGGAACACTTGAAGCACACGAAGAACTAGCTGAACGTGCTATGGATAGCAACGCTTTAGAAAGAGAACGTGGTATTACTATTCTAGCAAAGAATACAGCTATTCATTATAAAGACTATAAGATCAACATCATGGATACACCAGGCCATGCTGACTTTGGTGGAGAAGTAGAACGTATCATGCACATGGTGGATGGTGTTTTACTTGTTGTTGATGCTTATGAAGGTACAATGCCTCAGACTCGTTTCGTATTAAAGAAGGCATTAGCTGCTCATGTTAAACCTATCGTTGTTATCAACAAGGTTGACCGTCCAGTTGTAAGAATTCAGGAAGTTATGGATGAAGTTCTTGAATTATTTATGGAATTAGGTGCTGATGATAATCAGCTTGATTTCCCAACTGTTTTCGTTTCAGCGTTAAATGGTACAAGCTCATTAGATCCTGATATTAGTACTCAGGTTCCTAATATGGACTGTTTATTCGATATGATTATCAATGAAATTCCTGCACCAGCAGTAGATGTTGAAGGTGGTTTACAGTTACAGCCAGCTTTATTAGACTACAATGATTATGTAGGAAGAATTGGTATTGGTAGAATCCAGAGAGGTTCTATTAAAGTAAATGAAAATGTTGTATGTTTAAGGGCTGATGGTTCTAAGACACAGTTCCGTGTACAGAAGTTATTCAGTTATTTAGGTATGCATAGATTTGAAGTAGAAGAAGCAAGTGCTGGTGATATCGTGGCTGTTGCAGGTTTAGCTGACATTGGTGTTGGTGAAACAATCTGTGAACCAAGCTGTGAAGAAGCATTACCATTACTTCATGTAGATGAACCAACAATCCAGATGATTTTTGGTACAAACACTTCACCATTTGCTGGTCAGGATGGTAAGTTTGTGACTGCATCTAAGATTGAAGAACGTTTATTCAAAGAAACAAACAAGGATGTATCTTTAAAAGTAGAACGTATTCAGAATAAAGAAGAATGGATGGTAAGTGGTCGTGGTGAATTACACTTATCTATCTTAATTGAAACAATGAGAAGAGAAGGATATGAATTACAGGTATCTAGACCTCATGTTATCTTAAAGGAAATCGATGGTGTGACATGTGAACCATATGAAGATGTAGAAATCGAAGCACCAGATGATTGTATTGGTTCAGTTATTGAATCATTAGGCTTAAGAAGAGGTATCATGGAAAACATGGATTCAATGGATGGTATGACTAAGGTTCATTACATCGTACCTTCTAGAGGTTTAATTGGTTTCATGACTAACTTCTTAACAATGACTAAGGGTTATGGTATTATTAACCACTCATTCTTAGAATATCGCCCATTAGAAGGTGAAGCAGTAGGTGAAAGACAGTTAGGTGTTCTTATTTCTATTGAAACAGGACAGACTACTGCTTATGCACTTGGTGGTGTAGAAAGCCGTGGTGTAATGTTTGTTGGTCCTGGTGTAGATGTATACGAAGGTATGATTGTTGGGGAACATGCAAAGGACAATGATTTAGTAGTAAACGTTACTAAGGGTAAACAGCAGACAAATACACGTTCATCTACAAAAGATACAACAGTTGTATTAAAGAGACCTAGACACTTCAATCTAGAAGCTTGTCTTGACTATATTAATGAAGATGAATTAGTAGAAGTCACTCCAAATAACATCCGTTTAAGAAAGAAATATCTTTCTGAACTTGATCGTAAGAGAGCTTATAGAGCTAAAAATTCAGCATCAGAATAAGGGGAGTAATGAGAATTACTCTCTCTTTTTTTTAAAGGAGTATGTTATGAAGATAAAAGAACTCACAACGATTGGTTTTAAACCAACCCCTAAGAAAGACTATTATTACTATATTCAGGATCATTTCTATCTTTTACTACAGGTATTACCTCATCATAAAATTGCTTTATTGCTTACAACAGAAGATACAAAAACACAAAGAGATATATTAGAACAGTTTTTTATTAAAAGAGATGCAGTAGAGCGTATATATTCGAATGAAGAAGGTGCAGGACTTGTTCTTTCTTCTTCTATAAAAAAAGAAGAGTTAAAAGAGATTGTCTTAAAACTCAAGGAAGAGATCAATCAGTCCCCACAATGTCATCACTGCCATCAAAGCAAACCATTAAATGTATATTTATTAGATGATGAAATAGATATATTATGTTCTGACTGTTTTGAAAAGCATGAACGTATTACTAAACATACGGCTTCACCATTTGGAATACTTGGGGCCATTATTGGTGCAGTCATTGGTGGAATCATCTGGGCTTTTGGATATAACCTAGGGTACATGATCTGTCTAGATGCAATATTACTTTCATTTCTTAGCTTTATTGGTTATAAGAAGCTAGGGCACTATATTGATCAAAAGGCAAAGATTCTAATACCTCTTATAGATCTACTTGTTTTAATACTTGCACAATATGCTTCATGTGCCTTCTCAGTTCAGGCCGCTTTTAAACGCATTGGTGCTTCTAGTGTTTCCTTTATTCAGGCACTTGTTGTCGTACCAGGGATGATGTTTGATTCAAGTCTTATGGGATTATTACTTGTTTATTTATTTTATGGTCTTATTTTAATGATTATTACTTTGATTATTTTGTTTATATATGATAAGCGTAAAAACAGTTATTATTTTAAGTATAAATGTATAAATGAGGAAAATAGTTGATGTTTTCAAGAAAAAATAGTTGATTGTAAAAAGAAAAGTGATATATTAAAAGTGGTTTTTATCATATTAGGAAATGGAGGACCCACACATGAAAACAAAAATTGAAGTACAGTTCATGAATAAAGATGTTAATGTGACTGATATCGAAAAATTAGTTAAAGAAGATATCAAGGAAAAGGGAATCAAGCTTAACACTCTTGAAACTTTAGAAGTTTACTATAAACCTGAAGATAGCGCAGTATATTATGTAGCGACTACAAAAGATAAGAAGGTTTACGGTGTAAACAACGATCCATTACATATTTAATGTAAAAGAGGCCTTTATAGGGCCTTTTTTAGTATCTTGTCGTATAATAAAGAAAAAGAGGAGAATACGCTTATGAACTATAAAGACTTATATTTCATAATTTCTATTGCGTTACAGATTCTTATTTTCTTTGAATTAAGAAGACAATCAAAGAACCTGATTATGTTAGTGATGAGTTTCTTGGTTACGGTATTATGTGTCTTATTCTTCTATAATGTTTTCTTGGTAGAAAAGCAGAAAACATTATTCTCTTTTGGCATGTTAGTTGTTGTATTCTTAATGTTCCTATGGAATGTAAATTATCGTTTTACAAAGATTATAAAATGAGAGGGTATCTCTCATTTTTTTTACGTAAAGAATTATGTTATAATGATTTTGTATAAAAAGGAGGCAGAGTATGAAAAAGGTAATAGGGATCCTTGCTGCTGCTTTAATATTAAGCGGCTGTGGATCATCATCCGATAATCATGATGTAAAAAAGAGTTCTTTCATGAAAGAAGGAAAGAATAGTTTATATGCTCTTTATAATACAAAAGGGCAGCGTTATACCAAAGATATGTATAAGGCTTATACGCCTTTTGAAGGCGGTTATTTAGTGACTGATGCAAATGATCAGACTGGTTATATTTCTAATACAGGTAAGACTATTGTAAAACCAGGACGTTATACAAGCTTAAAGACACAGGGTAATATGCTTGTAGGTGAAACTCAGCCACAGACGAGACTTTATTTAAGTGCATCAACTCTAGAGATGACAGAAAATACTTTAACACAGGTATTTGCGAATGATGCAGTTGTCTGGTCTACAAATGATAATGATGTAATTAATATTAACCAGCAGGGTTATGTTTATGCAAAACATGCAGGTACTGCAGTACTTACTGCAACTAAAGATAATGCATCTGTGACTTGTGTGATTAAGGTAAAAGCGTTACATCCATATTTTGATCATGACTCTTTAGATGTTTATACATTAGAACCAGCTACATTAACAGTTAATGACTATGGGGCTCGTACTATTAAATGGAAGTCTAAAGATCCTAAGATTGCGACAGTAGAAAATGGTGTGATTCAGGGATTAAAGCCTGGTACAACAACTATTAGCGCAAAGGTTGGAGATGATACTTTAGAGTGTAAGGTAAAAGTAAAACGTAAGACTTTTAAGATTTCTCATAAGGAAGCCACTTTCTATGTAGGTGATGAAGGTCAGTTAGGTATAGAAAATGCATATCCTGATATTAAGTGGGAAACAAGTAATGCAGCTGTTGCGACTGTTGCGAATGGCCATATCTGGACAATGAGTCCTGGTAAAGCAACATTAAAGGCAACAAGTAATGGACAGACAGTAAAATGCGTCGTTACTGTAAAGAAGAGAGTACCAAGACTTGATCAGACTAAGGTGACTCTTTTAACTGATCAGAAAGTTGTTTTAAATATTTTAGATAAGGCCAATCCAGAAGATGTTGTACAGTGGAGCTCTAATAAGAAAAAGATTGCTTCAGTCAATGAATTTGGTGAAGTAACAGGTCTTAAGAAGGGTAAAGCAGTTATTACTGCAAAGATTGGTAAGAAGAAATATAAAGCAACAGTTACTGTTAAGAAGAGACAGATTAAGATCAATCCTGCTAAGACAACTATTGAAAAGAATCAGCATATCTTCTTGCAGCTATTAAATAAGAAGGATGAAGATCAGGCAGTATGGACTACAAGCAATGATAAAGTTGTTATTGTAGCACAGAGTGGTGAAATTGCAGGGGTTAAACCAGGTAAGGCAACTATTACTGCACAGGTTGGTAAACAGAAGGCTAAAGCAGAAATTACTGTAAAGGCTAAACCTCTTTCTTTAAGTGAAACAAAGATTGAGATGGATGAGGAATCAGATGAAGCTCTTTCTATTAACAACTATGAAAATCAGAAGGTAGAATGGTCAAGTTCTGATAAAAGTATCGCCACTGTAGAAAATGGCATCATCCATGCGAAAAAAGAAGGAACAGTGACTATTACTGCCACAATTGATAAGAAAGACTATACATGTAAGGTGACAGTTCATAAGCTTATTAAGGTTATTGATCAGAAAGAAATGACTGTTATTAAAGGTGGTCAGGGACAGTTAACAATTACAAATGTGGATCCTGAAAAGATTAAATGGGATACAAGCGATTATGGTATTGCGACTGTTGCGAATGGTACTGTTTATGGTTTGAAGACAGGTAAGGCGACTATTACAGGTAAAGTCGGTAAGAAGACTTATACATGTAAAGTAACAGTAGTAAGAAATCCAGATACAGAAACAAAAACAAAAGCGGCTGATATATCACTTGGTGGTATTGAAGTATTAAATACAAAGGGTAAAGTGCTTTATAAATCATCAGTAAAGACTGGTTTATTAAAGACAAATCTTCCTGTTGTAGTGAAGGATAAGACTTATAAAGTCATCAACAACGGTAAGACTCTATATGTTGGTAAGAAGAAAGTTTATTATGCATCTAGTTATGAAGATGCTTCTATTGTAGCTTTCAATGATTCTATTAATATTTATTTAAAGAATGGTAAGAAGACTTCTATTAAGGAAGTAGGTAATTATTCTATTCTTGCATCACGTAAAGATCAGGCAATTCTTTATGATGCTTATAATAAGAATACACTTGGTGTTATTGGTACTAAGGTCTATTCAAATGAGTATGCTTTAACAAGGGCCGAAATTACTAAGAGAAACAATGTTGTATTAACTGCAGGAGATGTAGTCAGTCTTTATAAAGATGGACAGATTATTCCTACAAACTCTAACTATAAAGACAATACACATTTCATTTCTAGAAATAAGAAGATTGCATATGGACCTCATACAGTCTATAACGGTAAGAAGACAACTGAATTAAAGGGTGTACAGGTTTATCCTTATGCTTATGAATTAACAGTGTCTCGTTATCCAGGATTTGTGAAGGGTAAAGGCTATGCTTATTATGACTTCAATGGTAAGAAGGTCAGTCCTTATTATCAGGAAGCAAATCAGTATGATGAAAATAAGTGTGCAATTGTACAGCTTAAGAATAATAAGTATGAATTGATTAATGCAGAAGGTGAAAATGTATTAAAAGAATCATATCCTCGTTTAGAATTCATAGGCAATTCATATTATGCAGCCTATAATAAGAACGGCCAATTTAAGGTTTATGACTGTAATGGAAAAGAAGCTCTTTCAGACATCTATACAAAGATTCCTGAAACAGCCGCAATAGTCTTTGATGGACATCCATATCTTGCGTTAGAAAAGAATGGACGTTCTTATATCTATGATGTGGATAATGGTATGAAGGAAATTTATTCTATTGAAAAAGAAATAGTTCTTCATGAAGAAGGTTATTTCACAATTGGAGATAAATACTATACTCTTACAGGTCAGAAGATCAAATAAGGGGGAATTCTATGGCAATTTTACTTGCAACTTTATTGGTGTTTGTTGGATTAATGTTGATATTCCAGCTGATCTATTTTGAAATCAGCCGTAAGCGTGCATTAAGAGTGAATAACTTAGTATGGTTTGAACAGTTCAATCGTCCTTTCAACTATACAGGAACAGCAAGCATGGTTGTATTATGTATTATCTGTTTTATGATTGGTGGTACAGAAGCAGCATTTATGTCAGCTCAGTGGTTCTTAGAACTCATTATCTTTGTGGCATGCGGTGTTATTGCGGATGCTGTTGTACAATTTATTATTATCAAGTATGGTAAGTTCAGATGTCGTCAGCAGATTAGATCTGCAACAACTTTAATGAAAGAAATTGAAGAATTAAAACGTGGAGATGAAGATGACTATGGTTATGAAGTCTCTACACCACTTTATGATGAAGTTTCTATCACTAAGAGTTATGTACATCCAGAAGATCATCTTGCCTTTATGACGGTGGATAAAGGGCAGTTTGTAAAGGATTATAAAGACTATCCAGCTGCTACATTTGATATTGAACCTTATAGTGAAACAAGTGAAGTAGAAGCCACTTTAGAAGGATTACCTGTAAAAGCAACAAAACTTACAGAATCTAACTTACTTCCATTTAAGGATGAACGTATTGATGTATTAATGGATCAGTTCTCTAACTATGATAAGAATGAAGTATTACGTGTACTTAAACCAAATGGTACTTTCATTGTGAATCAGAATGGTAGTGATAATCTTCATGAATTCTTATCTATGTATATGCCTTTCAAGATGAGAGGTGTCTGGGATATGAACAGTTGTGCTATGACTCTTGCAGATGCAGGATTTGAAGTTGTAGAAACAAAAGAAGACAGAGGATACATTCGTTTCCATAATCTTCGTCAGATACAGACATATTTCCGTAAGGTGGCTCCAGAAGTGGCTGAAAATATACCACAATATAAGAGCTTCTATATGCATGCATTAGATGAGATTAAACAGAATACATATTTCCAGTTGACAACATATCGTTTCTTAGTTGTCGCAAAGAAGAATTTCTAATAGGCTTTCTTAATTGAAAGCCTTTTTCAATAGGAGGTTTTTATGAATACAGTTGAAAGTAAAAGTGCAGTAAAAAATAGTGTATTACGTGTCATGATTGCTGCTGTTCTGATTATTATTCAGGTCTTTTTGATTGTGAAACTTGCGATATATTTATCTAAGTATTATGCCGCTTTTGATATCATTATGAGCTTGATTGCTTTCTTATGTGTATTACGTATCTATGGCAGACCTGATAATAGTGCTTTTAAGTTATCCTGGATTGTCCTGATTCTTATCTTTCCAGTCTTTGGTTTAGCTATTTATCTTATGTTTGGTAGACCTTCTTTATTAAAGACAGTACAGAAGAAGTTCAATAAGGTAAATGCCTATCTTAATACATATCAAATAGAGACAAATGGATTTGAAGAACTACAATGTGATGATCCTCTTCATGCCACTGAAGCTTATTATTTAAAATCTTTAGGTTTTCCAGTCTTTAATCATACAAAGATGAAATTCTATAGTTCTACGAATGAAGCATTAGATACACAATTAAAAGATTTAAATAATGCAAAGGAATTTATATTCATGGAATATCATGCTATTGAAGATTCAAAGGCATGGAGACAGATTGAAGATGTTCTTGTTGAAAAAGTAAAACAGGGGGTAGATGTCAGAGTCTTTTATGATGATATGGGCAGTGTTGGCTTTATTAATAATAAGTTTAGAACACGTCTTCATGAAGAAGGTATACAATGTCGTGTATTTAATCCTATCTTCCCTGTTTTAAATACTTTTATGAATAATCGCGATCATCGTAAAATAACTGTCATAGATGGTCTAGTAGGCTATACAGGGGGCTATAATCTTGCCGATGAATATTTCAATTATACACATCCTTATGGACTATGGAAGGACTCTGGAGTAAGATTAGAGGGTGATGCAGTAGACTCTCTCACAAAAATTTTCTTTGAGATGTGGCAGACATCCAGTAAAGAAGACAATGAAGACCTCACACCTTATTTAAAAAGGTATCAAGTAGAAGGGGAAGGTTATATCGTTCCTTACTCTGATACACCTTTAGATGATGAAGAAACAGGTGAGAATGTCTATTTAAATATGATCAAACATGCTGTTCATCATATTTATATCACAACACCTTACTTGATATTGAGTGATGAAATGCAAAGAGAACTCATTCTTGCATCAAAAAGAGGTGTCGATGTCAGAATCATTACTCCCGGTATTCCTGATAAAGCTGTTGTCTTTGCAATGACAAGAAGTTATTATTCACATCTTGTGCAGGCAGGTATTCATATCTATGAATATACACCAGGTTTTATTCATTCAAAACAATGTTTAGTCGATGATCAGGTCGGTGCTGTTGGTACAATTAATTTTGACTTTAGAAGTCTTTATCTACACTTTGAAAATGGCTGCTGGTTTACACATAATCATGCAGTCAAAGAATTAAGAGAAGACTTTGATGAACTATTTGAAATAAGTCAGGATGTATCAGAGAAGTATATAAATACAAGTGTTGTATTAAGAGGGTGGAGATGTATCTTACGATTCTTTAGTCCTCTTATGTAAGGAGGTATTATGTTTCATTTTAAACCAGACAGAAAATATACGCAGATTGCAGTTTATGTAGTCGCAACTGTAATTGCGATTTATCTTGTCATTGCAGTAGGCAGTAACATGACAGATATCCTAAAATGGGCTAAAAAAGGATGGGGCTTTTTAACTCAGGTTTTCACACCTTTGCTCATTGGTTTTGTGATTGCTTATTTATTAAAGCCTTTAGTAGAAAAGGTGGAATCATCTCTTAGAAGTATTTCTTATTTCCAGGAAAAGAAGAAACTCAGCCATCAGTTATCTGTTGCGATTACTTCTTTAATTGTGTTATTTGTATTTGCGTTATTATCTGCATTTGTGATTAGAAGTATAGGTAAAGAATTAGCTGTAACACAATTCAAGGACATGAGTGATTTCTTACGTATTATTGCGAAGAATGTGAATGCATTCTATGAAGATCTGATTGTGCAGTTAAAGTCCATGAGTATCTCTACTGTACAATTACAGCAGTTCTTAAAAACATTTGCGAATGGTCTTACAACGAATATTCTAGGTGCTATTAGTAGGGTTTCCGACTTCTTCACAAACCTTCTATTCTCTATCATCTTTGCGATTTACTTTATGCTTGATGGAGAAAAATTATGGAACTATTGGAGTAAGAGTATTAAAGCCTTCACTAGTAGACAAGTAGATGCTGTTATTCACCAATTATTAGTAGATATCGAAGGTGTATTCTCTGGTTATGTACGTGGTCAGGTTATTGATGCATTTCTTATGTTTTTAATGGTAAGTATTGCGTTTGGTTTCTTACATATCAAGTTCTGGATTGTGATTGCGTTATTAGTTGGTATAGGGAACCTCGTTCCTTATGTCGGTCCATTTCTAGGATATGGCTCTATTGCGATTATAGGACTTGTGACTGGTGATTTACATATGGCTTTAAAAGCATTTATCGCATTATTGATTATTCAGGGGGTAGATGGTAACATCATCAACCCAAGATTGCTTAGTGCAAGTATTGACATTCACCCAGTACTCGTCATCGTATCTCTTATTATTGGTAGTATGATAGGTGGATTCTTAGGAATGCTCGTTTCTGTACCAGTCGGTGCATTATGTAAAATCTGGTTTGAAAGATTAGTAGAATATCGTACAGAAACAAAAAATGAATTAGTAGAGGAGAAAGAAAATGGAATTTAGATTTGATCCATGGATGTTAGATGTAGATGTCAATGCAACACAGCATGACTATAGTAAAAATGATTATTCTAAAGAAAAACAATTAAATGAAGAACTAAAGAAAGCAATGTCTTTCCAGCAGTCTCGTATCTTTGAAACATTGGGTGTTGATCCTGATAAGATTCTTGTAGAAAAGATTCCTTTAGAAGGTTCACAGAATGTTTATAAATTCTCTTTTATTGTAAAGGGCAAACTTCTAACAATCACAAATATGCAGGCTGCAGTTTATAGTGATGAAAAGGTTTTTGGTCCTGAAATATTAGACCATGTAGAAGTTGTAGATATCCCAGAAGGTGGCGTAATGGTCTATGAAATGGGAAATTTAGCATTGGCTTTTAAACATCCAGGACATACAAATGAATGGAATTGTGGCTCTGTTTTAGGTGTCGGCTTTATACAAATTTAAAATTTATTATCAAAAAAAGATAGTATATATCAACGTTTTTGTAAGCGCTAGTAAAAAAAGAGATAAAGGTATAGAAATTATTAGGATTTGTGATATAATAATCCTATATTCATAAGGAGGAATTTTTTAAATGGAAAAATTATCATTCGTAGTATCTGACCCAGTAGGTTTACATGCAAGACCTGCTACAATCTTAGTAAATCAGGCTAGCAAATTCTCTAGCAATATCAACTTAATCTATAACGGTAAGAGCGTTAACCTTAAATCAATCATGGGTGTTATGTCTTTAGGTGTTCCAACTAAGGCTACAGTAGAAATCGAAGCTGAAGGTGAAGATGAAAAGGACGTAATTGATTCTATCGCTAAGGTTATCAAAGAACAGAAAGTTGCTGAATAATATACTTTTGTTTTTGACAGTGGATTTTATCCACTGTTTTTTTACACACTTTTTCCCATATTTACTCCATAATAACGCAAATATTATTTTTTATTATAATTATAAGGAGGCGTCATTATGTCTAAAGGGAAAGAGTGTTTACACTATTTATTACTATTTCTAATTGTACTGATTACAATGAATATGATTATGATGTGCTTATTTATTAAGCAGGGATCATTGCAGGTAATTAATAAGTATAAGAAACAATTGAAATATGAAGTAACACTGACATCTAATAATGGAGGTGTTAGTCTTACTGATGCAAAAGAGTTAACACACCTTAAAGGTGTAAAAGCCTATAACTATGAACAATTAGTCAATGCATCCTCATCACTTCAATCTGTAGATGCACGTCTCTCTTTTCCTCGTATTCATTTAAAAAACTATCAGGAAGATTCATTTCTTCTTGCGGGTTATTCTTCTATGACGCTGATTCAGGACTTTAATTCAAAAGAATATCAATTAAAAGAAGGAAGACTACTCACAAATAAAGATGAGAATACATCCAATGCAGTTATATCCTACGCATTAGCTAAAAATAATAATCTTAGTATAGGAGACAGTATTCAGTTTAATACTGAAAAAGGAGATGTCTCATTATCTATTGTAGGTATCTATAAGAATAAGGTGGGTCTATTAAGTCGTCTAAAGCCCTATAATACAATCTTTATCTCTTTATCAAAAGCACAGTCATTAAGTCATACAGAACAGATGCTATCCTCTGTCACTTACTACTTAACTAAAGAAGATACATCAGAAGGTTTTATTAAGAGAGCACGAAAAATACCATTAGACTGGAATCACTTACAGCTTATTTCCAATGATGCACAATATAATGCATGTGTTTCTATCTTTGAAAATATATATGATAAAGTAAAGATGTTTCCATTTATACTATTAATCACAGGCTCATTTCTATTAATACTTGTATATATAAGATTATCAAAGAAACAGAATCTTTTAAAAACGTTCATCGTATTTATTGTTGCGTTATCTATTACTTTCTTTACAAGTCCTTACCTTTCAAAATATACCATCAATACATCTCTTTCTCACCGTGATATGACAATATCTCAAAAAGAAATAAGAAAGATTAGGACAGTTTATACATCAAAAATCCTGATAGAAACAATTGGCATTGCATCTATCATGTATCTAGAAACAGTGATTATAACATATAAGAAAAAGATCTCAGCCTAGGCTGAGATTATTTCTTTTGATTTTGAGAATAATCCATAAATACCACCAGTGTGCATAAATAGAATATTCTTTGCGTGATCAAATGTACCTTTTTCTAATTCATGGATCAGTCCATAATAGGCTTTACCTGTATAAACAGGATCAAGAATAATACCACTATGTCGAGACAAATCAGAGATAGCTTCTAATTCTTCTTTACGGCTTAAAGAGTAGCCTCTTCCTACATATCCATCGATCATATGAATATGACTTCTATCCACATCTTCAACATCAAGATGAGGCAATGTATCATCAATAATGCGATTGATTTCTTTAATAAAGAAATCAGCATCATCACATACATTAATACCTACAATATCTTTATGGGCTTGTCTTAAAACATTGCCTAGATATAAACCAGTATAAGTTCCACCAGAACCGACTGCATCAATAATAGTATCAAACACTATGCCTGTCTTTTTTTCATATTCTAGTATTTCATCAAAAGCATCGATATAACCTAAAGTACCGATTCCATTACTCGCTCCCATAGGAATAATATAAGGTTTTCCACCTTGATCTAATACTTCTTGATAGGCTTCCTGCATCATTTCATCTTTATGTTCCTGAAAATTATCATGTTCCTTTACTCTAATATCAGCACCAAGCATATGATCTAAAAGGAAGTTGGCTGTTTCAATATTTTCACCCGGTTCTTTTCTAAGTATAAGAATACACTTTAATCCTAGTTTTGCAGCCACTGCAGCAGTAGATCGACAATGGTTGGACTGGAATCCACCATTTGTAATCAGTGTATCACATCCTAAAGATAATGCTTCTGCCACGCTGTATTCTAATTTTCTAATCTTATTGCCAGATGCGACACTATCTGTTAAGTCATCTCTTTTCACAAAAATATTTGGTTTATATTTGTTTGAGAGATAGTCTATTTTTTCTATAGGAGTAGGCAGCTGGGCCAAATGTAGTTTGTTCATATTATCACCTCTATATATAGTATAGTAGAATTAGATGATGAAATCACACTTTCTTATAAGAAAGTTTGGTATAATGATGAAGACAAGGAGATACAAATATGAAAACAATTGGTAAAGATGGTATTTTATTAAGACTCGCAAAGGATATGTATCCTGAGAGAGATGATTTATCTTCTATTGAAGTAAAAACATTATTTAATGATATTTGTCATAAATATATACAAAGAGAAGGCATCTATGATCTACTTTCATGGCTAGAAGGTACTGACTTTTATAGTGCACCTGCAAGTACACGTTATCATGGAGATTATGAAGGTGGTTTATGTGATCATAGTCTTCATGTTTATTTCTGTTTTAGAAGTTATGTAAAGAAGCGTTGTGAACCAGGGTATCATTTATCTATGAGTGAAGAAAGTATAGCGTTATGTGCTTTATTTCATGATTTATGCAAGGTTGATATTTATAAGACAGAAATGCGTAATAAGAAGAATGCTTCAGGCCAATGGGAACAAGTACCTTTCTATACAATAGAAGATGCATTCCCTGTAGGACATGGTTCTAAGAGTGTTTATATTATGAATCGCTATTTAAAGCTTACAGATATAGAAATAGCCGCTATTGCGTATCATATGGGCTTTAGCTATGGGGATGATGCAAGAACAGTAGGAAATGTATTTAGTCGTTTTCCTGAAGCGTTTGCGTTATCTACAGCTGATATGGAAGCCACTTATTTTGTAGAAAATGAACATTGGCCACGATAAAGTGCTATAATATCATCCAAGGTGATATATATGAAAAAGAGTAAAATTAAAACAAATGCGTTAAGAATGCTTGATCGTGATAAGATTCCTTATGAGATCAAGACATATGAATATGATGAAGAACATTTGAGTGGTGAACATGTGGCATCACAAGTAGATATGGATGCAGGCGATATCTATAAGACACTTGTATTACATGAAGACCACGATTATTTAGTATGCTGTATTCCTGTATTAGAGGAAATAGACTTAAAGAAACTGGCTAAACTATCTGGGCATAAGAAGGTAGAAATGCTTCATATGAAGGATTTACTTGGCCTCACAGGTTATATGCGTGGGGGGTGTTCTCCTGTTGGCATGAAAAAGAAGTTTCCTACATATTTTGATGCCAGCATAGAAAAAGATCGTCCTATCGCCCTCTCAGCAGGTAAAAGAGGCTATCAGATGATTGTTTCATCAAAGGATATTACAACATATTGTGATGCAAAAATAGGGGATGTAGTGAGAGATCACTAATCCCCTTTTATCTATCTGTAAGTGTTTACTTAGGAGTTCTTGACAAAAATCTGTCGATATTCATAAATATAACTATTAAATTTAGATAAGTATTTAAAACGTGAGTAAAAGTTATGAGAAAATAATGCAACTGTAGCGCTTTTTGTTTCTATAGGTTTTTGAAAATGGTATAATAAAAACAAGAGGTGACGCTTAAAAATGGATATTAATAAAAAATATGAGCAATGGTTAAATTATGAAGATATGGACGCTTCATTAAAGGCAGAACTTGCCGGAATGACAGAAGAACAGAAGGAAGATGCTTTCTATAAGAACCTTGAATTCGGTACAGCAGGTATGCGTGGTATCTTAGGTGCAGGTACAAACCGTATGAACATCTATACAGTTCGTAAAGCAAATATGGGATTTGCGAAATACGTAGCTAATTTACCAGAAGGTAAAGAACGTGGAGTCGCAATCAGCTATGATAACAGACATATGTCATATCGTTTTGCGATTGAATCTGCTAAGATTCTTGCAAAGTTTGGTATTAAGTCTTATATCATGGAATCTTTAAGACCTACTCCAGAATTATCTTTCGCAGTACGTTATTTAAAATGTGCAGGTGGTATCATGATTACTGCTTCTCATAACCCTAAGGAATATAACGGTTATAAAGTATATGATGATACTGGTTGTCAGTTAATCCCTGAATGGGGCGATATCGTTGTTGATTATGTAAATGAAATCGATGATGAATTAGAAATTGAACAGATTAGTGATGAAGAAGCTTATCCATTCATTACATGGGTAGGAGAAGAAGTGGATGAAGCTTACTACAAAGCTGTAATGGGTATTGAAATCAATCCTGGACTAGATAAGTCTGATTTCAAGATTGTTTATTCACCACAGCATGGTGCAGATAACATCCCTGTAAGAACATGCTTAAAGAGATTAGGTTATGATATTGTGCCAGTACTTGCACAGTGTGCACCTGATCCAGATTATACAAATACAAAGTCTCCAAACCCAGAAGTAGATGCTTCTTATGAATTAGCTATTAAGCTTGCGAAAGAAGTAGATGCTGATGTAGTCGCAATTACAGACCCTGATGGTGATAGACTTGGTGTTGTTGCAAAGCATAATGGTGAATATGTATTAATGAGTGGTAACCAGAGTGCTGCTGTATATCTTGAATATATCTTATCTCAGAGAAAAGAGAAGGGTACATTACCTGATAATGCAGTTATGTACAATACTATTGTTACAAGTGATCTTGGTGAATTAGTTGCTAGAAACTATGGTGTTGATGTTGAAAAGACATTAACTGGATTCAAGTTCATTGGTGATAAGATCAGAAAGTATGAAAAGACACATGAAAAACAGTTCATCTTCGGTTATGAAGAAAGCTATGGCTGTGTTGTAGAAGACTTCGTAAGAGATAAAGATGCTGTACAGGCTGTATTACTTGCTGCTGAATGTGGTAACTACTATAAGAAGCAGGGTAAGGATCTTATTGATGTATTGAATGAATTATATGCTAAGTATGGTACATTCAAGGAATCACAGATTGCGTTAGCTAAGGCTGGTGCTGCAGGTGCTGCACGTATCAAAGAAATGATGGATACTTTAAGAAAAGACAAGCCTACTGAAATTGGTGGCGTAAAGGTTGTATTAAGTGAAGATTATGCAACAAGTGAACGTTCTGATGGCACAACAATTGACTTACCAAAGTCAAATGTATTAAAGTATTATCTAGAAGATGGTTCTTGGATTGCTGCTAGACCTTCTGGTACAGAACCTAAGTGTAAATTCTATTTCTCAATTAAGGGTACAGATGCAAAGGATGCTGCTGATAAGACAGAAGTATTCCATAAAGCAATGATGGAATTAATTGGTGAATAACTCATATGGGGGCTCTATCTTCGATAGAGTCCTTTATTATTTGGAGGTGGAACATGTATAAATTATTAGTTGTAGAAGATGAAGTGCTTATTAGAGATATTATTAAGGAATATTTTGCGGCAAGAGACTATGAAGTGATTGAAGCAGTAGATGGTTATGATGCTTTGAATAAAGTGAATCAAGATATTGATATGGTTTTACTTGATATCATGATGCCAGGAATGGATGGATATGAAACATGTAAGAAGATCCGTGAAAAATATGATATGCCTATTATTTTTATCAGCGCTTTGTCTGAAACTGATAATATGCTGGATGGTTATCATGTAGGAGCAGATGATTATATCACAAAGCCATTTAAACCTTCTGTTTTGTATGCGAAATGTCAGGCTATTTTAAATAGAAGCAAGAAGACAAAAAAAGAAGATAAAGAAATCATCTGGTTAGATGCAAGTAAACATTTAATGTATGTAGATGGTGAACCAGTCGCACTTCCTAATAAGGAATATTTATTAATGGAATTATTCTTAAATAATAAGAATCAGTTATTTACACGTTCTCAGATTTTAAATAAGGTCTGGGGCTATGATTATTATGGTGATGGACGTGCTGTAGATACTTATATTAAGAAGTTAAGAAAGAAACTGGGTGTACATTCACACCGTATTCAGACTATTATGAAGGCAGGTTATACATATACGGATGAAGAAGACTAAATGGTCTTTTGGACTTGTAAAGCGTACCTTCTTCTTGATGTTGTTTGTATTTGTGATTATTCTTGGGCTTATGTCATTACAAGGCATTACAGAATACAAGGAACGTATTATTAGTTCTTCATATGATGCTTCATTGACTTCTGGCTTACAGAATATATATCAGACACAGTATTCTTTAGATAATCCAGATATGACCAAGTATTTAAAGAATTACTATCTTACAAATGAGGGGATGTCTGCGATAGTGGATAGTGATAATAATATCAAGTCATTTGTGAGTAGTGCTTCTTTGCATATTTCTCAATTGTGGATTCTTGACGATAGTACGAGTCAGGAAATCATGGTGGATATATCTGAAAATAATCTAGTAGAGAAAATCAATAAGTATATGATTGAACATCCTGATGAGAATTATGATGTAGTCATAGGTGGCGCTAAGTCTCAAAAGAAACAATATTATATTAATGATGGTGAGAAAGAGGTTGAATATTATACATCAATGGATACAACTGATATTCATCCTGCGTATCTTGCGATTAATGGTAAGGTTTTATTAAATGGCACACACAAATCATTAAAGAAATATAAAGTATCCTGGTATATGTCAGAAAGATGCTTTTATGAAAGAAATGGTTCAAGTGGCGGAAGAGAGTTCACTGATTATAAGAAACTTAAGAAGGCATTAGAGAAACAGATCAAGAAGATTGATAGTATTGAATATGCAAAAGGATCTGATTATGTGCATTCTAAGAGTATTAATGTGAATGGTGGGACAATGACTATTGTGCTTTCAGAACTGAATCAGGAAATATCTCCAGTGTCAAATGTGAGTGGTGTAAAAGGTTATTTTGTATCAGCTAGCTTTATACCTAAATTGACTAAAAGGGCTGCAGTGAACTATTTTGAACATTCCTGGTATATTTATATTATTGTACTCTGGCTGAATGTTGTGATTTCTATTGTAATCTCACATATGATCACAAAACCATTAAGACATGTATCAGAAGTTACAAATGAAATTGCGAAGAATGATTTCAGTGAGAAATTCTTGATTACACGTCATGATGAAATAGGGCAGTTGGAAAACAATATCAATATCATGAGTACGAACTTAGAGAATACAATCAATCAGCTGACTGAACAGCTTGAACATGTTCAAAGACTAGAACATACAAGAAAGCAGTTTATTGCGAACTTTACTCATGAGATTAAAACACCTCTTGGTATTATTGCGGGGTATTCGGAATTATTAGAGGATGCCACAACGCAGGTTACAAGAGAAAAATATATTCATATCATTAATGAACAGATTGAACGTATTAATGGTATCGTACTTACAATGTTGGAATTATCTCGATTAGAATCAGGTAAGATAGAATTAAATAACTATCATGTTTCATTGTCAGAACTTGTAGAAGAAGTGATCGATGATTTTGAATATGAACTAGAAAAGAAGCAGCTTCATATTGTAAAAGAATATGAAGAAGTGGTTTTGGATTGTGATCCTATTCAGATAGAAAGGGTTATTAATAACCTGACATCGAATGCGATTAAGCATACAGATGAACAAGGTACAATTACATATCGTGTGACAAATCACCGTTTTGAAATAGAAAATGAAGGACAACATCTCTCTCAGGAAGAGATGGAATCCATCTGGGAAGCCTATATTTCTAAGGATCAAGGCGGAACAGGACTCGGTCTTCCTATTGTAAAAGCGATATTAGAGAGACATAGTTATCATTTTGGGGTAGAAAATACAGAAAAAGGTGTTCTATTCTACTTTGAATATTGATATAATAAGGCAAGTAGGGAATGGGTGATCTTATGAAACTAAAAAGAGTACAGTTTTTTATGTCTAAACAAAGCTATCTGGCTAGTCTCCTTGCGATTGCAGCATTAGTCTGTTATTTCATAGGTTACGCCTCAATTGCGATTATTCTGACTATCGCGATTATTATTTGTTTAGTTATTTATTTTATTCTTGGTCTCGTTTATTGGAGATGCCCTTATTGTCATAACTATCTTCCTACAAAAGATGCAGGTAGTTTAACAGTGTGTCCCCATTGTCAAAAAGAATTATTTAGAGATGAAGAAAACAATACTGTAGAAAAATAAAAGGCTGATATCGCTTATGTGATATCAGTCTTTTTTCTATAAGTAAATTGCTTTATTGATGTGAAGATAGTAGATAATAGGCTGTACATCTGTATGGAATACTTCTTTAAGTACTTTTGAGTAATAAGACAACTGTGTGCGGTGGAGCTCTTTAAGCACTTCTTCGCTGTTGTCTTTTGATACTCTATCTGTCTTATAGTCTAGTACATAAACTTTATTGTCTTTAATAAAAACTAAGTCAAATATACCATTGATGATGAGTCCATTCTCATCTTTGTATCTAAATTGTTTTTCCTGGTAAATTTGATCTGCATCTTTAATCAATTGATAGGTATCACTATTGATAAAATCATTGATATGAGGAAGATAGTTATTTAAGACCTTGAGTCCTTCTTCATCAAACATCTGATTAGTATAAAGTGATTGAATCAATTCTTCAGGATCATCTTCTTTAAAATTGAAATAACTTAATAAGTTATGGACCAATGTTCCTCTATCTGTGGCTAGATAGCGTGTTCCTTCGTTACTAAAATCAAAATGTGTATCATCATTCTTCATTTCTTCCATACTTGTTACCGCAATACTGCGTGGTTCAACTGGATAAGGATATTCAAAATCATAATACTTTTTATAAGCACGATATTGGTTTTCTATTTTTATTTTCGCATAAGGTGGAATACGTTGTACTGTTTCACTGCTATCTAGTATTGTGCAATGGAAACGTGCTAACTGAGTATCTTTATTATCGAGTTCTTTAAAAGAAGAACGATCTAATGAAAGATAAGGTCTGATTTCAGGAATTAGTATCTTTATATCCTCCTGGAAATCCTTATGTCTTAATAAGGCCATAAGAACCCAGCTTAAATAATTGTTTGTAGAACGCATGGCGAGATTATATACAACACCCTGACCCTTCTTTAGAGTAGGGTCTGTATCATTGGCCTGTACCTGACGGGCAATAGAAATGATTTCTTCTTCATCCTTGATTGTACCGGTTAAGATGAGTTTCTTTTCTGCACGTGTTAAAGCAACATAAAGAATACGCATTTCTTCATTCACTGTTTCTTGACGAATGAACATCTTCAACATCTTTGAATAAGGATGCTCATACTTACATACAATATTTCCAAATGGAGATTCTTCTAGCTTACATACACTTCCTGCCACTCCATCATGCTGAGAAATAATAATTTCCGCATTTTCATCAGAGGAATTAAACTTCTTCTGCATGGCACTCACAAATACAACAGGGAACTGTAACCCTTTAGACTTATGAATAGTCATGAACTCTACAGCATCATTTTCATCACTCGCAATAAATCCAGGGGCCTGGCTAGAAGAAGAATCTAATAATTCTAGGTAATCCTTTAAATAAGGATATTCTTCATTTGTACGGAATGTTTCTAATAGAATATCTAAGTTTGCGCTACGTTGTTCGCCATTCATTAACTGGGATACAAAAGCCTGGTATCCTGTTTCTTTTAAACATTTCTTTAGTGTTTCATAGGGTGATGATGTCATGGCCGTGTTTCTTAAATCATCGAAAACCTCTAAGAAGTGAAGTATTTTACTGTTGGTATGATGTGTGAGGTTGATGTAAAGAGGATCATCTGCGTCTCTTATATCTAATAACTCATTCTCAGTAAAATGAGAGAATAAGAAGTTATTATGTAATACAGATAACATCGCAATATCATCATATGGATTAACCAAAGCCTTTAATAATGTCATCATACTAATGACTTCATTGGACTCAAACAAACCACTTGATAAAGTAATATTTGCAGGAATATGATAACGTTCAAACACCTTCTTATAAGTAATAAATTCAGTTGTAGCACGCATGAGTACCGCAAAATCATGATATTTATAATCCTTCAGTTTTTTCATGCTGATGATTTTCTGAGCAACCATATGTGCTTCTACTTCAGATTTTGTATATTCTTCCTGATTCTTATAAAGAGAAATAAGTATGTCTGTATCAAAATCATGATTCTTCTCTAGTTCAGGAAGTGTTGTACCTTTCGCATCAAAATCATATCTTAAAATTGCATTATCACCATGGATATACTCTAATCCACCTACAGAACTATCCATAATACAATCAAAAATATAATTGACACTATCCAATACAACTTTTTCAGAACGATAGTTATACTTTAAATCAATACGAATATTTGTATCATATTCTGTCATCTCTTCTAGTTTAGTGAATGTATCAAATTTATATTGGAAGATAGAAGGATCAGCTTGTCTAAATCGATAAATAGACTGTTTCATATCACCGACCATAAACATTGGAATATGTTCATCATAGTTCGCAATCTTTAAGACAAGGTTCTCCTGCATCTCATTGGTATCCTGATACTCATCCACCATGATTTCCTTTAGTGTATGATTCAATCTTTCTACAACAGGAAGATCAGGTTGCAACAATCTTGTCGCATATTCTTCTAGATCATGGAAGTCTAATTCATTTCTAGCTTTCTTTGCGTCACTATAATTTTTATTGAACTGATCCAATAGTCCATCTTTACCAAGTAAGAATTCAATATCTTTAAAAGAATAATCAAGATATTTTTTGAACTCCTCTGTTGAAGTAAAAGATAAAAACTTCTTTAATTTTGAAAGAGGATCAGTGACATTCCCTTTTAACTTTGTATATTGTTTCTTAACAGAATCATCGACACCTAATTCACTCCATTTAATATTTGCCATTTCTAACTTTTGAGACAGTAAACTATTTAATGTATCAAAGGTAAGAGGTCTATTTAAGGCATCGTAGAGATCAGAATAATAATCATATAATGCAGTGGCAGGTGCAGGTTTTTTCGCATTTTCAACAGTTTCAAAGAAATAAGTAATATCATGCTTTTCACAGAAACGATATAAAATATTATAGGCACTTAAACTTTTAAGACAGCAGTCTCTATATAATTGAGTCATACCGTCTAGAATAGGCATGTTTCTAGAAAGATTAAAATCATAATATCTTTCATGAACTTGATCAAGGAAACGATGGAAATCTACAAAAGAATTGGTGATATTCTGGAAGTCTATTAAAGTCTTTTTTAAATCCTCAAAGTTATTTTTTGTGTTATGACGATAAGCATAATCCTTGAAATCTGGATCTTCTACCCATTTCTCTAAACATTGATCGAGAACCTGGTCCTTAATTAAATCAGGTGAAGGATTCACCTTAAATCCTGGCATCACACCAATCAAATAGCCATACTTCTCTAAGAGAGTCTTACAGAAACTATCAAATGTAGTGATGTAGGCATGAGGCAGTAATTGAATCTGTTCTTGAATATGTCTCAATGTTTCCTCATCGTGATCAGCGAGGGCTTCTTCATGTAAAGACACATTCAATCTTTGTTTCATTTCATTTCCGGCCGCTTTAGTAAAGGTTAATACAAGGAATTGATCCATTGAATAATGATCATTCACAATAAGACTAATTAAGCGGGCTACAAGAATTCTTGTCTTTCCTGAACCAGCAGGAGCACTGACAAGAATAGTCTTTCCTCTTAAATCAATTGCAGCCTGTTGTTCTTTATTGTATTTAGGCATTCTCATCATCTCCTTTTAGTTTCTTATACATATCTTTCGCAATCATTCTATTTTCATTTTCAAATACATCAAATAAGCATACTGGCTTATAAGGACAATAAGTACATGGATAAACCTTGAAATCATTATTTGGCTGGGCACCGTCTGTTAAGGTAGGGTGGATAGGAATTAATCCAGCATGAATCTTTTTATAGAGTTCAGAAATATGATTTTCTACATACTCCATAATTTGATCTAGTTCATCAGGAGAAATAACTTTTGCGCTATTCGCATATTCTCCAGACTTCTTTACCTTAACAGGTGCAACTAATTCAGGTGTAGATCCGAGTCCCTTTACAGAATTAGTAGATCCATCATCCACCATATAGCCTTCCATACGGTATTCTTTTAATACATCCTCATCACTAAGTGCATAACTTGAATCACGTGTGAGTATTCGTTTCTTCATATTAAAGTACAACATGCCTGCACGATCCTTATTCTCCTGTTTACATAACATATCTAGATAAACAAGCATCTGAATATTAAATCCCTGCATCGCAAGATTTAAATCAATTTCTTTGCTACTTGATTTATAATCCACTATACGTGCATAATTTCCAAATTCATCTACTCTATCAATAATGCCTGAAAAAGGAACATCACCAATCTGTCCAGAAATCTCTTTTTCTTTAGATACAGGTACATACCCACCTAGTTGTAACTGTTTCTGAATAATCTTGATTGTCATCTTCATATCTTTAATGAGATTATCAATAAAATATTGGTTCATTGGATGATCATCATATTTCTCTTTCAGATTCTCTTCTATATAATGTTTTGCTTCTTGATCTACAAGAGACTCATCATCCAGACATTTCTCCATTAAATAATGACATAAAGAACCAAGTTCACTTGATTGTAAAGTATCTTCTCTCTTTTCTGTAATCTTTAATCCATATTTAATGTAATAAGAGAAAGGACATTTATTATATGTCTCTAAACGAGATACGCTGACCCCTCTTCCGAGCTTATTTGTATCTTTAATAAACTCAGGCTGGTTACTTGTCATTTTATAATGATCAATCAATCGATTGATAGGATCTTCATCTATACGTGATTGATTTAAATATAGGTTATTCTTGATGAGATTCAATGAAGGATTGATATATTCTAATTCAAAGAGATCACTCAAACGTGACATAAGAATAGAAGGAATCAATTCGTTGGCAGCCATATTCTTCTTACTATAAGAGAATGTATAAGATAAATAAGGATTTAAAAGAACCTGTATAATACGCTTATAATGTGCCTGTAACTGTTCATCTAATAATAGAGGATGAGGATTAAATTGTTTATAGTCTTCCTCCATTAAGAATCCTTTATCACTGATTTCTAAAGGTAGGAATGTTTCATTGATTCCTGTTAAATAAATATGTTTAGGTGAAGCAGTCAATCCCTTTTCGAGTGAAGTCACAATAACACCTGTCTTATTTGTAACTCTATTACCTGGAATAATGCATTGAAGGAATAAATCAAACTCTTTAGGACTAATTTCATCATCACATTGATAAGCATCAAGAGTTTTAATCATAGAGGCACTGATATCCTGTTTTTGAAGGAACTGAATAATTTCCTTAAAAGTATGTCCAATACACTCTGATAATGATCGAGACATTTTACGATAATCACTATTATAATGACATGCTATATTTTGTGATAATGTGGCAGGAATATTGAGTTCATCAAAACATACTGTGAGATAATCTGAGTAGCTTGCTTGATTGGTAATGATCATAAAGTCTTCATACTGCAGCTGCTCATTCACAATACGTGATTTAATATCACAGGCAATCTTCATACATTCCTGCATAGGGTGCCCACCACTCATTACACGTCCTCTCGCTACTTTATGTACATCACTATTATCAAATAAGTGATGAATAATAGATTCTTCATATTCATTTAATACTTCATCTGCATCTGCCATTTCTAGTAATGTGACAGGAACATAATTGTCTATCTTATTAAATAATTTTTTGGATGCAATGTGAGGATAATCATCACTCATAATATAAAGAGGTGTCTTTAACGAATCGTCTATTAAATCCTCTACCATCTCTTCAATTGTCCAATATCCTCCAGTAATAAGAGAATTAATTGTATATAAATCTTCACACTTCTTATTTAATAAAGTATCTTCGAAAAACTGATCGAGAGTTATGTTATTTCTATGAATCTTTTTAAGTGTAGAAATCAATTCAAGAATCATTTCATAAGAATTAGAACTAAATTGTATTGTATTAAATGTATGACAAGAAAGAATATGACGCATCATAAAAACAAGATCTGCCTGTGAATAAATATGACGGGCAAACTGTTTATGTGAAATCAAAATCTTATCTATATATTGTTTTAGTGTTAGAACCTCTATATCAAATAAACAGGAATACTTATTCAAGAATAGATCTTCTACATATTCTGTATTCTCTGTAATGATATAAGCAGGTCCCTGCAGTTTGTCTGCCAATTCATTGAGTTTTTTATTGAGGTGCATCCCTTTAATAATCTGCATAATGATTCTCCTTCATTTGTACTTTGATACTATTATATCATTGCATCTAAAATCATGCATTAAGTTCAGTCTCTATAACACCTATATAATGGAGTTAATAAAAAAAGAAGCTGTAACGCTCTAGGTAGTAGATACTATCTGTTCGTTACAGCCCCTAAGATGATTTTCAATTATAATATTTAGATTATTTAATTAAAACAAATTCAGTTTCAACAGAAGGAGTAATTCCATTTATCCATTGATTTAAGAAAAAATCATTTTTCTTTGGGAATTCATTCACTAAATCATGACCTCTTTTGATTTCTATTTCTTCCGAAAAAGCAGTATTATCTTTTTCGAAGTAAATATCCTTAGTTTCGAGATGGAATATGATTGCTCGTGTGATCCACAGTTCATAGATATCATCAGAAATTTTAACTTTTTGATGCTCATTCACTAAAGTAATTTTATTGACTTTTTCATCAACTGGAGTATCAATTTGGTCAGTATCTTCAAAAAAAGAGCGAATGTCATTTTCATTTACCTCTTTAATTGACCATAAAGCAATATCATCAATTGAATCAAAATATTGTATCGATTCTTGTTCATTACGAAGTTCAAATGTTTTATCATTGATATAAATTCCTACGACTCCTGTTACACTGTTTGTATAATCAAATGAATCACATCGATACTTTTTGAAACTTTTACCAATAAATGGCTTGAAATGTGATTCACTTAATCTAAAATCTTGTATCTTAGTCATTTTTATCTTTTTCCTCCTTTACAAAATGTATTTTTTGTTGTTTGACTCCGCCTGACTCTTTGCTATTTTTAATATTGATATCTACAGCTGGAGTTCCATCAGATGAGGATACTTTTCTATAAGAAACAATTGTTCCATCTGCTAATTTTGCAATAGTACCCTTTCCATTAGACATTTTTTCTCAGTTGCTCCATGAGTTAATTAGTGAATAACCTTTTTGTGGAATATAGAAAAGAGCTGTAACGCTCAAGGTAGTAGATACTATCTGTTCGTTACAGCTTTATTTATTAACGTAACTCATCAAGCCACATAGATACATCTGCATCACTAGGCATACGTAAATCTCCACGAGGAGATAAAGCCACTGAACCAACTTTAGGTCCATCTGGGATACAGCTACGCTTGAACTGCTGAGTAAAGAAACGTCTATAGAATAGAGTGAGCCATTTCTTAATTGTTGCTTCATCGTATTTATCACCATATGTATGAATCGCAATACGTAATAGTTTCTGTGGTTCATAATGGAATCTTGCATGATGATAAAGGAAGAAGTCATGTAATTCATAAGGTCCTACAATATCTTCTGTCTTCTGAGTAATTTCACCATCTTTTGCAGGAAGTAATTCAGGTGAGACTGGTGTATGAAGAATATCCTGTAATGTAGCTTCTAATACTTCACCTTTATATAAAGTGGATACATAATCAACAAGATATCTTACTAGTGTCTTAGGAACAGAGACATTGACACCATACATACTCATATGGTCACCATTATAAGTAGACCATCCAAGTGCAACTTCTGATAAGTCTCCTGTACCTACGACAATACCACCTGTCTGATTCGCAATATCCATAAGAACCTGTGTTCTTTCACGTGCCTGGCAGTTTTCATAAGTGACATCATGAACTTCAGGGTTATGATTAATATCCTTAAAATGCTGGTTAACGGCATCTTTGATATTGACTGTCATAGAAGTGACTTCTAGTTCCTTCATAAGTGTTAAGGCGTTATTTAAAGTACGATCTGTTGTACCAAAACAAGGCATAGTGACCGCAATAATATCTGATACAGGACGACCTAGCATCTTATAAGCCTTATGCATAACAAGTAAGGCGAGAGTAGAATCAAGTCCTCCAGACATACCAACAACGACTTTCTTAATATGAGCGGCTTCTAATCTCTGCATTAATCCATGAGTCTGGATATTAAATACTTCTTCACAACGGGCTGCACGTTTTTCTTTATCACTAGGGACAAATGGATGAGGATCATAATAACGATCTAAATCTAGTTCTTCATCATCTAACATAAATGGTACGGCATCAAAATAATCTTCACTCTCATAAGTGGTCATTTCAATACGTTCTGTATGAATCTTTTCTAAATCCATATCGGCGTAGATTAAACCTGTTGAGTACTGAGTAGATTCTTTAAGTAATGTACCATTTTCATAAATAAGGTGATGATTAGAAAATACAACATCAGTTGTTGATTCACCCACACCCGTATTACTATAAACATAGCCACATACAAGTCTTGCACTTGTTGCACTGATCAAACTGCGTCTATAATCACTCTTACCTGTTAAGTTATTAGAAGCAGAAGGGTTCACAATAAGTGTGGCTCCATTTAAACATGCATCAGTACTTGGTGTATGAGGAGCCCATACATCTTCACATATTTCTACCCCAATCTTTAACCAAGGATGATTTACATCTTCAAAAAGCTGTTCAGTTGTGACGTGAATTTCCTGATCACATAAAGTAATATATTCATCGAGATCACGACCACTCTTGAAATGTCTGGCTTCATAGAATTCGTGATAATTTGGAATATATGTCTTAGGTACAGCACCTAGAATATCTCCTCTATGTAATACAAGAGCGCAATTATAAAGATCATTACGGATGATAAGTGGCATACCAATTACAATCACTGTATCAAAATCTTTTGTTTCATCTAAAATATATTGAAGTTGTGTTTCTGATTCATTCAATACTCTCTTCTGAAAGAAAAGATCTTCAATTGTATAACCAGTTAAACATAATTCATTTAATACAAGAACCTGTGTATGATTTGCGTTGGCTTCTTTTGATAAACGGATAATCTCCTGCGCATTCTTTTTCACATTTGCGATAGAGACTTTAAAAGAACCAGCTGCAACTCTAATAAAACCATCTTTCATAAGCATTCCTCCAATTTCCTTCTCATTATATCAAAAAAAGTTCACGTGAGTGAACTTTATAATAAATGTATATCATTTTCTTCGCAGATACGCATTGTATCTTCATCCCATAATGAAGCCTGTACTTCACCAATATGGGCTTTCTTTAAGAAGAACATACATAAACGTGACTGACCAATACCGCCACCAATACTTAATGGATAAACATTATTTAAAACATTCTGGTGATAAGGAAGTTCAGTACGTTCCTCTGCATGAGCTTTCTTTAGCTGTTCCTCTAAGGCTTTCGCATCAACACGTACACCCATAGAAGATAATTCAAATGCATCATCAAGAATAGGATGATAAACAAGAATATCACCATTAAGTGTCCAGTCATCATAGTCCGGTGCACGTCCATCATGCTTGATGCCAGACTTAAGGGTATCCCCAATCTTCATTAAGCAGACCGCTTTCTTTGCTTTAGTGATGGCTCTTTCTCTTTCTTTTGGTGTTAAATCAGGATAAACATCTTCTAATTCCTGTGTTGTAATAAAGAAGATCTTTTCTGGTAATAATCCCTTATCTAACTGTGGATAATGACGAATCATTAAGAAGTCTAAATCTAATAAAGCTCTATAAATCTTCTTAACAGTCTGTTTGAAGAAATCAACAGTACGATCTTCAGGTTTGATCACTAATTCCCAGTCCCATTGGTCTACATACATAGAATGAAGGTTATCGATTGTTTCATCTCTTCTAATTGCGTTCATATCTGTATATAGTCCAGTATGTGCTTCAAAGCCATATCTATAAAGCGCATCACGTTTCCATTTTGCAAGTGAATGAATGATTTCAATTTCATCATCATTATTCAATTCATAGCTGTTGAAGGCCACTGGTCTTTCAGTTCCATTTAAATCATCATTTAATCCTGTGTTTTTTAATAAGAATAATGGGGCAGATACTCGAGTGAGTCTTAATTCTTCTGATAAACGTCTTTCAAAATAGTCTTTAATCATTTTAATCGCAACTTCAGTCTCAATCAGATTGAGTTGTGAGTGATAATTCTCTGGTATAAATACTTTGCTCATAACTTTACTCCTTTATACATGATTATATAAGAAAAAAATAAAAAAGAAAGAAAGAAAACGGTATTTCTTTGAATATTTAAAAATATGTAATAATTTAGGGAAATTGAAAAAATAACGAACTTGATTGACTTATTTCCGATTATTTAATACAATGTTGAAAACACAAGATAAGGAGATGCACAATGGAAAAATTGTTTAAGAGCACAAGAGGCAATCAGACACCTATTGATTTTTATACATCTATTCTTCAGGGAATCGCAAGTGATGGGGGATTACTTGTACCTGACTTCGATTTTGAAAAGAAAAACTTAGAAGAACTTCTATCATTAAACTATGTTGATCTTGCAACAGAGATTATTAGTACATTTGCACCAAGCGATGCAAAGGAAGCATTACATACAGCCTGCAACCAGGCTTATGGTGAAGGTTTATTCTGTGATGAAGTGGTTCCTGTAAAGAAAGCAGGAAATGTATATGTTGCAGAACTCTATCAGGGTCCTACAGCTGCATTCAAGGATATGGCATTATCTATGCTTCCGAGAATGATGACTCTTTCTTTAAAGAAGAAAGGTGAAGAACGTGAAGTGATGATTCTTGCAGCAACAAGTGGTGATACTGGTAAAGCTGCATTAGAAGGCTTTAAGGATGTTGAAGGGACTTGTATTAAGGTTTTCTATCCAATTGATGGTGTATCTGCTATTCAGCAGCAGCAGATGGTCACAACAACAGGTAAGAATGTTGAAATCATTGGTATTAGAGGAAACTTTGATGATGCACAGTCTGCAGTTAAGAAGGCTTTTGGTTCAAAAGAATTAAAAGAACTTTGTGATGAACATCATATTTTCTTATCTTCTGCTAATTCAATTAATATTGGACGTTTAATTCCACAGATTGTTTATTATTTCTATTCTTATTTAACTCTTGTAAAGAGAAATGAAATTAAGTTAGGAGAAGCAGTGAACTTTACAGTACCTTCAGGTAACTTTGGTAACTGCTTAGCTGGATGGATTGCAAAAAATATGGGCTTACCAGTGAACCAGTTCATTGTTGCTTCTAATAAGAATAATATCTTAACCGATTTCTTTACAACTGGTACTTATGATGCAAGACGTGAATTTTATAAAACGAATGCACCTGCAATGGATATCTTAGTTTCTAGTAACTTAGAAAGATTAGTATGGTTCATGGTGAATGGTGATAGTGAAAAAGTAAATAAGTATATGGAAGAACTTAAAGAAACAGGTGTTTATAAAGTAGATGATGAAACACTTGCAAGAGTTCAGAAAGAATTCAAGGCAGGATGTCTTGGAGAAGAAGATGTACTTAAAGTTGTTCATGACTGCTGGAATGAAAATAAGTATTTATTAGATACACATACAGCGGTTGGTTATGGTGTTTATGAAGAATATGTCAAGAATACTGGTGATACAACTAAGACAATCTTACTTTCAACTGCGTCACCTTATAAGTTCCCTGAATCTGTATATCAGGCATTAACTGGTGAAGAAGTAGATGTTTATACGGCTATTGAAAAATTACATGAATTAACTGGTATGGATATTTCTTATCCATTAAAGGGTATTAAGGATCGTGAAATCCTTCATAAGGGTGTTATTGATAAAGATGCCATTTTAGATACTATTGCAGATAAGATCAAGGAGTACTAATTATGTTTGTAAAGGTAAGAGTTCCTGCAACAAGCGCAAACTTAGGACCTGGATTTGATGTTGCGGGTCTAGCAGTCACTTTATATAATACATTCACTTTTGAATTATTAGATGAAGGATTAGAAATCTTAGGATGTCCTGAACAGTTTGCGAATAAAGATAACTTAACTTATCGTGCCTTTGAAGAAGGTGCACGTTATGTAGGATTAGATTATAAAGGATTACGTATTACCAATGAAGGAGATGTTCCTTATACAAGAGGATTAGGTTCTTCTTCTACATGTATTGTTGCTGGTATTGTCGGTGCTTTCGCATTCAAGAATCGTTATGAAGAACGTCAGAACATCCTTGAACTTGCGACTAAGATTGAAGGACATCCAGATAACGTTGCCCCAGCCATCTTTGGTGGTTTAACTGTTTCTGTTATGGAAGAACATAAAGTGACTACACTTTCAATCCCTGTTAAACAGGACTATCGTTATGTAGCGCTCATTCCACCTTTCACATTATCTACAGAAAAAGCACGTTCTGTATTACCACAGACATTAGACCGTGCAGATGCGATTAAGAATGTTTCTCATCTTGCATTGATGGTTGCATCACTTATTAATGGATATGATGAAGGTTTAAAACTAGGCTTTAAGGATCGTTTCCATCAGCCATATCGTGGACACTTAATTGACAACTTCTTCCCTATTATGGATGTATTAGAGAAGGATGAAAAAGTATTGGGTGCTTATCTATCAGGTGCAGGGCCTACAATTATGGCTTTGATTCGTGCGGATGATACAATGGGTGTTGTTCGTATTAAAGAAGAATTAGGATCTTTGATTGACGGATGGCAAGTAGAAAAGTTAGAATTAGATGAACGTGGATTTACATGTGACTTTTTATAATACCTGGCAGTTGTCAGGTATTTTCTTTTCAGGAGGATCAAATGAAGAACTATCATACACACACAACAAGATGTATGCATGCAATTGGCAGTGAAGAGGAGTATATCCTAGCAGCCATTTCAGCTGGATATACAGAACTCGGCTTTTCAGATCATACACCATGGCATTATGATTCAGGCTATCATGCAACAATGCGTATGGATGAATCACAACTTGAAGACTATGTCCATACATTATCAGTACTTAGAGATAAATATAAAGACAAGATTTCTATTAAGATTGGTTTAGAATGTGAATATTTTGAAGATAAGATGGACTGGCTTAAGGAGCAGGTAGAACGTTATGGACTCGATTATCTTATTTTAGGTAATCATTTTGATGGCAGTGATGAAACAGGTATTTACTATGGGTATCCTGTAAGTTTAGAAGAATTAAAAAGATATGTATCACAGGTGCTCAAGGCAATGGATACAGGTTTATTCTCATATGTAGCACATCCTGATGTTGTCTTTTATGATGAAAGTAAGCAGGAACATATTGATGAATTAGAAAAAATCTGTATTCATGCAGCTGAAATAAATATGCCTTTAGAATTCAATTTATTAGGATATAAGGCAATGCGTCATTATCCAAGTCAGCCATTTATTGATTTATGTAAAAAGCATCATAATCGTATTATTATAGGAACAGATGCGCATGATGCAGGTGCATTAAAAGACACTCAAACATACAATCGTGCTTATACTTATTTAAAAGAGAATGGATTAGAGATTACCGAAGATATAAAGATGTTGAAATAGGAGGCTTGAAAAAGCCTTTTTGTTTTGATGGTATGAGTGCATAATATAAATAAGAGAAGGAGAAAATGCATATGGTTAATTATGAAGAAGCAAAGAAAATCGCTTTAGAATCACTTGGTGAAATGGCAATACATATCAATGAAGCATTTGAAACAGAGGATGCTTATATTTTTAACGATTCTAAACATATCTATGATGGATGGATTCCTATTGTGATTAGAAAAAGTGATGGTCATCGTGTTCATTATGGTGAATATATGCTTGGTGATGATCAGACATGGACTTATAGGAAGAAAATAAAATTCTAATCCTTTTGACAACTATGAGTGTGCTTATAGTGAAAAATATCGATATATCCAATATTTTTTAATACACTGAAGACAATGGAAATGTAGTAATATATATCATGGTCGTATTATTTTATAGTTTGTATAATTGCTTTAGATGGGAAAAAACAATGATATTATTTCTTTTATAGCGAAAAACCTTTAAAATAGAAGTGCCTAGTATAAATCAAAGGCTTGGTAATGGATATATTATTTGATGTATAATAAAGGTGGTGATAAAAATGGAACATATTACAGATATAGATAAAACAGCACATCTTGAAGAATGTGTAGAAGCGGTGAGAGAAATCATTAATCCAGATGATTATGGATTAACTGAAGAAGCGCTTTATGCCTTAACAAAAGAAATCATGGATACTTCTCTTACAATGGGAGGAGACTTTCATTTAGATAATATTCGTTTCTTTGCGGAACGTTTTATTAAGAGTGGATCAATCGCTCGTTTTAAGATGGCTCATGAAAATGATTTTTAAGGAGGAATTGTATGGGTAAAATAGAAGATGTTATCCAACAGTACCTGGATGAACATAAAAGTCATTATCTAGGTAAATATCGTTATAGATGTAGTTATCGCATTGGTGATACTGCTATGAAGTTTCATTATTATATGCTTGATGAGAGCTTCAGAAATATCGATATTTATGTTGAGCTTTCATATGGTGAGAAAGTTGATGCGGAATTTTCAGAAAATTTAAATGACCAGGAAAAGCAGTTTATTATTAAAGATGCGCTGGTACATATTTTTTATAAAGAAAAGTTTAAACATATTCTTCATTATTCTTTGATTCCAAAAATTGTGAAGGAACATCATTTGATTGATACAAACATGGCACCAATCGATTATATCGAGATATTGGAGTATATGAAGTATCATCAGGGTATTAATCAGAAGACAATTGATTCTTTTTATGAAATCTATCTTCCAGTGATGCATGATTTAATCAAGACACAAAAATATGATGTTTATATTTGTTCGTTGATCTTATTATTGCGTAACATACTTTATGAATATGATTGGGATGGACCAAATTCCAAGTATCGTGATACTGAATATCAATATCATTTATATTATGTGAGAGAATTGATCCAGGAAATCGTAGATCACTTAGATGTATTCTATAAGCATGCAGCAAGCTATTTGTTCCATCTTATGCATCTACTATGTCAGCATACCTTATTCGCATTTTGTATTATGAGCAATCTTGGTTCATTATTTAATTATAATGAGGTTGTTTTAAAGGCTTTATCAGACAATTTGAAAAAGCACTTTATCTTATATGATAAGGAAGCGAATAATTTAAATCAGTGTAATCTTGTTTATTCTTATTTATTTTATTCTTATTTAAATAAGAAAGAACCTTTTAGAGAAGTAATTAAACAGGTATTTAGAACAATTGTGGATTCTATTCTTGTTTATGCAAATCATGATTTAGATCTTGCATTAGGTAATACGTTATTAAAAAATGAAGGTTATGATGTATTGTTGGATTTATTCAGCAATGATTACAATACATTTATATTCACTTGCTTCCCAATTAGTTCATTCCCGACAGAAATGCGTACATCAGTTCGTAATGAACTTGTTGCCGCTATTCGATTCTTTGCAGGTAGAATGAATAATGATAAGTATAAACTCAGCTCATTTGAACAGGTATTGAATATCAATAGATTGTTATTAGATAATTTTGGAGATTGGTATAAATGAAAAAGAGAAACATAGTTACAGCGGTCTTCGGGACAGCTGTCCTTGCAGGTGCAGGGTTATATCAAAAAACAAGTCAGTTTGTGGATGAACGTTTATATCGTACACATATTAATCGTACTTCATTTGAGGTTTTAAAACCTCAGGTTGTACGTATTAAGAATATGAATGATGCGATTTTAACTGGTTATCTTCTTGAAGCGGATCATGCAGACAATACATTGATCATGGTTCATGGATTTACTAAGGATGCTTCTTCTTTAGAGAATGAAGCACTCTATTTTCAGTCAATCTGTCCACATACCAACATTTTGATGGTTGACTGTTATGGCAATGGTTCATCGGATGGTGTCACAAGAGGTGTTGGTTTTCAGGATGTTATGGATATCAATTACTGGAATCGTTATATTATTCAAAAATATGGTAAAGAACATCATGTCTTCTTCTATGGTAAAGAAACAGGTGCAACTGCACTACTTTGTGCAGGTAGTGCTGGCTTATTAAAGAATGCAACAAGCATGATTGTAGAAAGTACATCTAAGAATGTACGTGACTACTTTGCATATTTAATGAAGAATGATGGATATCCAGAATCAATCACACGACCTCTTCTTTCGATTGTGTTAAGAAAAGAATTAAATGTCACTCTAGATGATCTAGATGTCATGAGATATATTAGGAAAAATACTATTCCTACATTATTTATTCAGAACAAGAACAACAATAAAGCAAATTTTAATGATGTATTTGATTTATACAATGCAGCAGTATGTGAAAAAGAACTGATGCCATTAAAAGATAAGCCATTTTATGCTCTTGATGAAAAGCATCCTTATAAGGATCTTCTTACAGAGTTTTTAAATAGAAATGGATGATAGGAGGACGCTATGTATTTTAAAGAATCAAAAGGTTTCCCAAAGGATTTCTTATGGGGAAGTGCTTCAGCTGCTTATCAGGTAGAAGGTGCCTGGGCTGAAGATGGTAAAAAACCTTCTGTATGGGATAAGTTTGTAAGAATCCCTGGCAAGACATTCAAAGCCACTACAGGTGATAAAGCAGTTGATCATTATCACATGTATAAAGAAGATGTCAGATTAATGGGTGAAATGGGTCTTAAGACTTATCGTTTCTCAATTGCCTGGTCAAGAATCTTTCCAGATGGTAACGGACAGGTGAATGAAAAAGGTCTACAGTTCTATGATGACTTAATTGACGAATGCTTAAAGTACAATATCGTACCAATGGTGACTGTATATCATTGGGATTTACCACAGGCATTAGAAGATCAATATCATGGCTGGGAAGACCGTCGTATTGTCGATGATTTTGTGAATTATGCAACAACATTATTTAAACGTTATGGTGATCGTGTTAAACACTGGATTATTTTGAATGAACAGAATGTCTTCACAGGCCATGGCTGGATGCTTGCAAAACATCCACCAGGAAAATTCAAAGATATGAAGACTTACTATCAGGTAAATCATCATGCATTCATGGCTCATGCTAAGTCAGTATTGGCATTAAAAGAACTTTATCCTGATGCATTAGTTGGCTCATCATTCGCGTATGGTCCAGCTTATGCTGTGTCTGATAAGCCGGAAGATCAGATGGCATGTGTGGACTATGAAGATTTGAAGTCATATTACTGGATGGATGTTTACGCATATGGACGTTATCCAAGATCTGCCATGAAATACTTAGAATCATTAGGTGTTGCACCTCACTTTGAGGAAGGTGACCTTGAAATTCTAAAGGCAGCTGCCGCAAAGGTAGACTTTATGGGCGTGAACTATTATAAGACATGCAGTATTGAATATAACCCATTAGATGGTGTTGATTCTCTTGGCGGTGAAAACAATACAGGTAAAAAAGGTACAGCTGAGATGGAAGGTGTGCCAGGTATGTATAAAGTACCAGCTAATAAGAATCTTCCTACAACTGACTGGGACTGGACTATTGATCCTATGGGATTACGTTTTGCATGTCGTAAGATTACTTCACGTTATGATTTGCCAATCGTTATCTCAGAAAACGGTCTTGGTGCATTTGATAAATTAGAAGATGGACAGATTCATGATTCATATCGTATTGAATATTTACGTAACCATATCGAGGAATTAAAGAAAGCATGTGATGATGGATGTCGTATTCTTGCATACTGTACATGGTCATACACTGATTTGTTAAGCTGGTTAAATGGTTATCAGAAACGTTATGGTTTTGTCTATGTAGATCGTGATGAAGATGAAAACTCAGGTACTCTTAAGAGAATTCCAAAGGATTCCTATTACTGGTATAAGAAAGTCATAGAAACAAATGGCGAAGAATTATAAATGATTGAAGGCTGACTCACTGTAGTCAGTCTTTTGTATGTTTAAATGGCGTATATAGGGGCTAGAAGAGGCAGTTATAAAAAAGGATTGAAAGTAATAAAAGTAAAAAAACATAGTGGATATCAGCTTAAAATAAGAATGCACAGAAAATTACTGAAAAAAGTTAAAAAAACACTTTACAAGTTCCGATATTTTAGGTATTATAGACAGGCAGTCCGGGAGACGGGCTGAGACAGAACATTGAAAACTGAACAGATACACGTCAGATTTATTTGAAAACATTTAATTGATGAGCTGAACATCAGCTCTTCACATATTTTCGTGGAGAGTTTGATCCTGGCTCAGGATGAACGCTGGCGGCGTGCCTAATACATGCAAGTCGAACGAATCTTCTTCGGAAGATGAGTGGCGAACGGGTGAGTAATACATAGGTAACCTGCCCCTGTGCGGGGGATAACAGGAGGAAACTCCTGCTAATACCGCATAGCCATGAGCACCGCATGGAGCTCATGCCAAATATCCTTTACGGGATAGCGCAGGGATGGACCTATGGCGCATTAGCTAGTTGGCGGGGCAACGGCCCACCAAGGCAACGATGCGTAGCCGGCCTGAGAGGGCGGACGGCCACATTGGGACTGAGACACGGCCCAGACTCCTACGGGAGGCAGCAGTAGGGAA
>OLIS01000225.1_pt1 | contig 43965 bp, 39 predicted proteins | sample 1601351 | NCBI WGS metagenome assembly OLIS01 (sample SAMEA2452122, study PRJEB22498) | human gut metagenome | biome: human feces; feature: human gut; material: feces | place: Australia | collected 2012
ATCGAGGCCGTGAAAGAAATTGCTGCAATCAGGAATTAATCACCGAGGCTGAACAGGTCTTATCCAACATCAACGAACTACCCCCTCCCCTTGCACCGGGGAGGGGTGATTACCAAGAGGTTTCCCCCTCCTTATACAAGAGGGGGTAGGGGAGGTTGTCGTTAAAAACAGACTTACTAGACAGTCTCAAGTTTTTATCCCCGAATCATAACATTTCACAACTTATTTACCAAATAAAATACGATATCTTCATTTTCGAATACGTCGTAAATAAAAATTCATTACTTTTGAGGCCATTAAAACAAACATAAAAATTAGTTATATGTACGGAAAATTTCAAGACTTTTTAAAGACTGAATTACAGTCCATAAAAGACGCCGGCTTATACAAGAGCGAAAGAATTATCGTTACCCCGCAAGATGCAGAAATCAAGCTTGCCACGGGAGAAACTGTATTAAACTTTTGTGCAAACAACTATTTAGGACTTTCTTCTAACCCGACGGTTATCGAAGGAGCAAAGAAAGCATTGGACAGCCGTGGTTACGGAATGTCTTCAGTGCGTTTCATCTGCGGAACCCAAGATATTCACAAAGAATTGGAAGCTAAAATCTCTCAATTCTTCGGAACGGAAGATACCATTCTTTACGCTGCTTGCTTCGATGCCAACGGTGGTGTGTTCGAACCGTTATTCGGTCAGGAAGATGCCATCATCTCTGATGAATTGAACCACGCTTCTATCATTGACGGTGTTCGTCTTTGTAAAGCCGTACGCTACAGATACAAACACGCCAACATGGCTGACCTCGAAGAGCAATTAAAAATTTCCCAAGCTCAACGCTACCGGATCATCGTAACTGACGGAGTATTCTCTATGGACGGAGATATTGCCAAGATGAACGAAATCTGTGACTTAGCCGAGAAATACAATGCATTGGTAATGGTTGACGATAGCCACGCTGCCGGATTTATCGGTAAAACAGGTCGTGGATCTGCAGAACACCACAATTGCATGAACCGTGTGGACATCTTCACAGGAACCCTCGGTAAAGCACTGGGTGGAGCTATGGGTGGTTACACGACCGGTAAAAAAGAAATCATCGATATGTTGCGTCAACGTTCAAGACCTTATTTGTTCTCTAACTCCTTGTCTCCGGCAATCTGCGGTGCTTCTATCGCCGTGTTCGACATGCTGTCAAAGAGCACTGAATTAAGAGACCGTGTCATGGACAATGCAAACTATTTCCGTGCAAAATTAACTGAAGCCGGATTCGATCTGAAACCGTCAGAATCAGCTATCTGCGCCTTGATGCTTTATGATGCCGTTCTTTCTCAACAATTCGCTGCCGAATTACAGAAAGAAAACATCTATGTTACCGGATTCTACTACCCGGTTGTACCGAAAGGACAAGCCCGTATCCGTATCCAATTGTCTGCCGCTCATACGCGTGAACAACTGGATCGTGCATTGGCTGCCTTCATCAAGATTGGTAAAAAATTGGGAGTTATTAAATAAAGAAGATAACACCTACATCATAAAAAACAGTTTGAGAATGATTCTCAAACTGTTTTTTAAGTTGAATGCTCCATGGTCTAAATGAGCTATCAGGAAAGTTATTACAAAGACTGCTGAAGATTGTCACTCCGGCTTTTCAGTCACGTCACCTTGGAATAACTCGTAATATCTACAATATTTGTTCAACACACACTTCCCACATAACGGATTCCGGACTTTACACACCAATGCCGCATAATCCAAAATAGCCCAGTTCAACTCCTTACACCTACGCACCTCGATGATATCGTTGGCCAATTCTTGAATCTCTTTATCATGGCGCACGTCAATAAAATCTCCCGGTTTAAAATAACGTTTTAGCAAACGGGACATATTCACATCCAACAAGGGTTTGCGATTTTTCAAGATAAACAACTCGAAAGCATTGGTGACATACAACCCGATAAAGCCGGAATCTCTCAATTCATTCTCATCTCCAGGAATTCTCCCTCCCCGTCTGCGAATATCTTCCCCCAATTTATACAACCGCCGAGCCCGGTGATGATATAACCCCAAAGGTTTCATAATTTCTTCCAACTCTTCAAGAGAAGCATTCGCCAAAGCGTTCCAATCGGGAAATTTAGAGAAAAACGTATCATAGTACTTTGCCACCGTCTCCGCTTTCGTGCGCTGTAACAAAATTTCAGAAACAATTTGCTGGTACTTTGTCGCCTGATCTTCTCGCCACGGGAATATCCGGTGATTCTCATCGAACCACTTCAACAACCGATGTTGCAGATATTGAACCATGACTTCCCGCATAAATTTCAATTTACATTTAAGCCCAACATGTACGTCCTTTGGAATTTCTTCTTGCCAAACAAAAATAATAATTCTCGTTTAAGTTTCTCTATCAAACATTTGAAATCAGTAAAAATGGTACACATATCTGTAATTTATCTACACTCATTTTTTCTGATACCTCATACATTTGTATTATAAAAATAATGAACAACTTTATAATGTATCATGATGAAAACAATGTACTTTTTAATAATTGCAACAGTTATGGCAACATTTAGCATGAGTGCAGAAGCACAAAAAACTTCTAACGGGAAAAAAGTGTTGGTCGCTTACTTCTCACGCAGCGGGAACACGAAAGCGATAGCAAATTATATCAAAGATCTGACAGGCGGAGATTTATTCGAAATTCAAACAGCCAAACCATACCCGGCAGACTACCACGCTTGTACGGAAGTAGCCAAAAAAGAAAAAAACGACAATGCCCGTCCCGCATTAAAAGAGAAGGTGAAGAATATGGAAGAGTACGACATTATCTTTATCGGTTTCCCGAACTGGTGGGGAACGATGCCCATGCCGATCCTGACCTTCTTGGAAAGTTATAAACTGGAGGGTAAAATCGTGATCCCGTTTTGCACTCACGGTGGAGGCGGTGAACAAAGTTGCTTTAAGGATTTCGTGAAAAACACAAGCAAGGCCACGAATAAAAAAGGATTTATCACCAGTGGAGGTGCGGCAAGTTCTGCTCGTCCGCAAGTAGAAAAATGGTTGAAAGAAATTGATATTATAAATAAATAACCCGTCTTAAAAATAACGATTTATTTATTTCAACTACTCTATACGAGGGTGTCTAACAAGTCTTATTCCTATCAACAAACTACCCCCTCCAACTCCCCCTTACACAGGGGGAGGGTTGATTACCAAACGTTTTCCCCTCCTGTGCAAGGAGGGGTTAGGGGTGGTAGTCATTAAAAGACTGACTTGTTAGACACACCTTCATTAGTAACCAGCCAACTTGTCGAAGGCAAATCATATTATCATGATCCATCACACCCAGAAAATAGAATCCATCAGTCAGTTTAACACGCTAATCGGGCAAAAAACACGCCACCCGCTCCTAAGCGTTATTGACTTAACCGAGGCTACCCGCCTCGACCAACTCTCTATTTCCGGTGATTTTTATACCCTATTCTTCAAACAAGTACCATGCGGTGATTTCAGATACGGCCGCAGATGTCATGATTTTCAATCCTGTACTCTCGTATTCAAAGCTCCCGGACAAACCATTGACGTTAATCGCCACGATCTTCCGGAACAAACCCATATTCTTGGCATCGCATTCCATCCCAAAGTATTTAACGAGGCACCGCTAGTCTGCAAGAAATCCGAATACACGTTTTTTTCCTATCAGGAAAATGAATCCCTTCATTTATCCGAACGGGAAAAACAGATCGTCTTAGGATGCATGAGCAATTTCCAAAAAGAGTTGCTACGAGACATTGACCGGTTCAGTCTCCGGTTGCTAGCCGTGCATCTCGAATTACTCTTGGATTACTGCCTGCGATTTTACGAACGCCAATTTATTACCCGCTGCCATATAAATAATGATATTTTGACGTATTTCGACCAGCTTTTAGAGCAGCATCTCCAATCGGAACACGAAGTAAAAACCGAACTGCGCTCGATCGAATACGTCCATGACCACCTGCCTCAATCCCTTGCCTATCTCAATGATCTCGTACGAGTTGAAACCGGGAAAACACTCCGAGAATACGTACGTTTAAAAAAAATAGACATCGCCAAAAGCCTTGTAACAAGCTCAAATAAAACTATTTCCGAAATCGCACTCGCGTTAGGTTTTTCTAACACCCAAACATTTCTCTGCCTATTTAAAAGACTCGTAGGTTGTTCCCCGAACGAATACAGGCAACAAGGAAACAATAAACCGAACTAGCTCATTCGCTCTCTTCTTTAAAATTGATTTCCAGTGGGATAATTACATTTCCCATCCCATTCGTTTGTTTTTTATCTTAAAATTTCATAACTTAATACCGTAAATTCTGAGGCGGTAACCAGATTTTATTTTCGACTACGTAAAATGATTCTCAATAAAGAATTATTTCCGTTTTTGTGTTGAAAATATTTCATTTATTGCCCGGAATAATATAAATTTGACAAATCAATGCGAATGTGTTAAATATTTAACTGAAACAATATAAAAATGCTTCCTATGAGTAAATTTATTTCTATCGAAGAGGCTGTATCAAAAGTAAAAGATGGCATGACCATCATGGTAGGCGGATTCCTCGCAAACGGAACCCCGAACAAGATCGTTGATGCATTAGCGAAATCAGGCGTTAAGAACTTGACGTTGATCTGTAATGACACGGCTTACCCGGACAAAGGAGTAGGTCAATTGATTGCCAACAAACAAGTAAAGAAACTTTTCGTGTCACACATCGGGACCAACCCGCACACGAGCGAACAAATGAATAGCGGAGAGCTAGAAATCGAATTCTGCCCGCAAGGTTCATTGGCAGAGCGTGTGCGTGCCGGAGGTTGCGGACTGGGAGGTATCCTGACTCAAACCGGAATGGGTACTATCGTGGCTGAAGGGAAACAGATCGTCAACGTGGATGGGAAAGACTATTTGTTGGAAAAACCGTTGAGAGCCGACATCGCGTTGGTTGGCGCCAGCCTTGGGGATAAAGCAGGGAATCTGGTTTACCGGGGGACATCTCAAAATTTCAACCCGTTAATGGCTTCTGCCGCAGACCTGGTAATTGCCGAGGTTAACGAGTTGGTTGAAGTCGGTGAAATTGCCGCAGAAAACGTGAAGACACCTTCCATCATGGTGGACTTCATCGTTAAATAATTGACGATTTTTGATTAAAAAACATCAAATCGTCTGATTAATAAAATTAAAAATTCAAGGAAATGGAAAAATCAATGATAAGATTAAGAATGAGTGCAAAAGATGCTCATTACGGCGGTAATTTGGTTGACGGGGCACACATGGTGCATTTGTTCGGGGATGTGGCCACGGAATTATTAATCATGCATGATGGTGACGAAGGTCTGTTTGTTGCCTATGACAACGTGGAGTTCTTGGCTCCTGTTTATGCCGGAGATTACATCGAAGCTACCGGAGAGATCGTGAAAGTAGGGAACACTTCCCGCAAAATGGTTTTCGAAGCAAAAAAAGTAGTCGCTGCCAGACCTGACATTTCAGCCTCGGCTGCAGATGTATTGGAGGAACCGATCGTGGTTTGCCGTGCAATCGGAACCTGCGTGGTGAAGAAAGAAGACCAGAGAAAGAATTAGAAAAGGGAACAACATCCCTCTCGTGCAATTTAGATCTCATTCTAAATGCTAAATTTTAAATTCTAAATTACTATTATGGAAAAATTAATTATCACAGCAGCCATTTGTGGGGCAGAAGTTACCAAAGAACAAAACCCCGCCGTTCCTTATACAGTAGAAGAGATCGTGAGAGAAGCGAAATCCGCTGTAGACGCTGGTGCAGCCATTGTTCACCTTCACGTTCGCGAAGATGACGGTACCCCGACCCAAAGCAAAGCACGCTTCAAAGAGTGTATCGACGCTATTTATAAGGTGTGCCCGGATGTTATTTTGATCCCCTCTACCGGAGGAGCCGTGGGAATGACCGCTGAAGAGCGTCTTCAACCGACAGAACTTTTCCCTGAAATGGCAACTCTGGATTGCGGTACCTGTAACTTCGGAGACGATGTTTTCGAGAACACCATGCCCATGATGAGAGATTTCGGAAAAAGGATGTTAGAAAACAACATCAAACCGGAATACGAATGTTTCGAAATGGGACATCTTGATACCGTATTAAACATGGCTAAAAAAGGACAGGTTCCCGGTGCCCCGATGCAATTCAACTTCGTTCTCGGCGTTCCCGGATGTACTCCTGCCACGGTATCGAACCTTTGCTGGCTTGTAAACGCGATTCCAGCAGGCTCAACGTGGACGGCAACAGGAATCGGTCGTCATGCCTTCACGCTTGCAGCTCCCGCTATTGCCATGGGTGGTAACGTGAGAGTAGGTTTTGAAGACAATCTTTACTTGGAAAGAGGTGTGCTGGCTAAATCCAACGGAGAATTAGTAGCAAAAGTAGTTCGAATCGCCAAAGAATTAGGCCGTCCGATCGCTACCTCCGCGGAAGCAAGAGAAATTTTAGGCTTAAAACCTTTAAAATAATCGATCTTATAAATTTCAAATTTAATTATACTATGCAAAAGAAAGGAAATAAATACGGAACCCACCGTGTAATCGAACCGAAGGGAGTATTACCACAACCCGCCAACAAGATTGACAACAACATGGACGAGATCTACGACAACGAGATTCTGATCGACGTTCAGACTTTAAATATCGACTCGGCTAGTTTCACCCAGATCGAGCAACAAGCCGGTGGTGACAAAGCAAAGATCGCCGAGATCATGATGGACATTGTTGCAAAACAAGGAAAACATCGTAACCCAGTAACTGGATCCGGCGGTATGTTGTTAGGTACGGTAGAGAAAATCGGTGATGCACTGAAAGGCAAAATCGATTTGAAAGAAGGTGATAAGATTGCCACGTTGGTTTCTCTTTCTTTGACCCCGCTTCGTATTGACAAGATCAAAGATATTCGTCCTGAGATCGACCAAGTTGACATCGACGGTAAAGCGATCCTTTTCGAAAGTGGTATCTACGCCAAGATTCCGGCAGACCTTCCTGAAAACTTGGCATTGTCGGCATTGGACGTAGCCGGAGCTCCCGCTCAAACCGCTAAATTGGTTAAACCGGGCGATACGGTGTTAATCATCGGTGCCGGTGGTAAATCAGGGATGTTGTGCTGTTACGAAGCTAAAAAACGTGCAGGTGTTACCGGTAAAGTCATCGGTTTGTGCCACAGCCAGAAGAGTACCGAACGTTTACAAAAACTCGGTTTCTGCGACTATGTATTCTCTGCCGATGCGACTCAACCCGTTCCGGTAATGGAGAAAATCGAGGAATTGACCAATGGCGAAATGTGCGATATTACAATCAACAATGTGAACATTACCGATACGGAAATGACCTCTATTCTTTGTACGAAGAACACGGGTATCGTTTACTTCTTCTCTATGGCCACCAGCTTCACGAAAGCAGCCCTTGGAGCAGAAGGTGTTGGTAGCGACGTGACGATGATCGTTGGTAACGGATACACGAAAGGACATGCAGAGATCACGCTCCAGGAACTGAGAGAATGCGAAGCCTTGAGAAAGATCTTTACGGAACTTTACGCTTAATCATTTAAGATTTATGATTTACGATTGAGGATGGCTCAATCGTAAATCATAATCTAAAATTTAAAATCTAAAATTTAAAATTATTCGATGGACAAGGGTTGCAGATACGGGACACACAGGGTAATTACTCCGGAAGGTACACTTCCGCAACCGGCATTAAAGCTGGATAACACGATGAGCATTTATGACAACGAGTTGTTGATTGATGTGCAAACATTAAATATTGATTCGGCCAGTTACACGCAGATCAAAAGCGCTTGCAACGGGAATGCGGACAAAATGAAAGAGATGATTCTTTCTATCGTGGAGGAGAGAGGTAAAATGCAAAATCCTGTTACCGGATCGGGGGGTATGCTGATCGGAACGGTGAAAGAGATCGGGCCTAACTTCCCGGATAAGTCACTGAAGGTTGGAGACAAAATTGCCACACTGGTCTCCTTATCCCTGACTCCATTGAAAATAAACAAGATCAAACATCTTGATCCGGCATCGGATCAGGTCGACGTGGATGCGCAAGCCATCCTATTTGAAAGCGGTTTATACGCCGTGCTACCGAATGATATTCCGGAGAAACTGGCATTAGCCGTATTGGACGTGGCAGGAGCCCCGGCTCAAGTGGCCCGTCTGGTAAAAGAAGGCGATACGGTATGTATCATCGGAGGAGGAGGAAAGTCTGGAGTACTTTGTTGTTACCAGGCCATGAAAAACGTCGGGCCTTACGGAAAGGTCATCGTGGTGGAATACTCGGAAGAGAATGCCCAGAGAATTAAAGATATGAATCTCGCCACTCACGTTATTGTTGCCGACGCGACAAAAGTGATGGACGTGTATAAAAAAGTGACTGCTATTGCAGGGGAAAGAGGTTGTGAGGTTACCATCAACAATGTAAATGTTCCCTCGACAGAGATGACCTCGATTCTCGTCACGAAAGGACAAGGATGCGTTTATTTCTTCTCCATGGCGACCAGCTTCACGAAAGCTGCATTGGGAGCCGAAGGAGTAGGAAAAGATATAAATTTAATTGTAGGAAACGGATACGCCAAAGGACATGCCGAACTGACACTGAATATCATTCGGGAGTCTGAGAAAATCCGGGAACTATTTAACAGACTGTACGTGAAATAAAAATGTAGAATTTAGAATTTAAAATGTAGAACGAGCTATTTTTTAATCTAAAATCAAAACGCCGGAAGCGCTCACCGCGCACTAGGGCAATTTAAAATTTAAAATCTAAAATCTAAAATAAATAAACTGAGATGGCTGAAAGCAGACGAAAAGAATTTTTTCCGGAAGTAACAGATGAACAATGGAACGACTGGAAATGGCAAGTGAAAAACAGAATTGAGACTGTGGATCAATTAAAAAAATATCTTGATCTGGATCCTAGCGAAGAAGAGGGCATTCGCAACGCATTAAAAATGTTGAGAATGGCAATCACCCCGTACTATTTGAGTTTAATTGACAAGAACAACCCGCATTGCCCGATTCGTAAACAAGCGGTTCCTTCCGCGTTGGAGTTACACAAGGCTAGTGCAGACTTGGAAGACCCGCTACACGAAGACAGCGATTCTCCCGTACCGGGATTAACTCACCGTTATCCGGACCGGGTGTTGTTCCTGATCACGGACCAATGTTCCATGTACTGCCGTCACTGTACCCGTAGACGTTTTGCCGGACAAAAAGACAGTGCCTCCCCAACCGAGCGTATTGATAAATGTATCGAATACATTGCCAAGACTCCGCAAGTAAGAGACGTGCTGTTGTCCGGTGGTGACGCATTGTTGGTAAGCGACGATCGTTTGGAATACATCATCAGTCGATTGAGAGCCATTCCTCACGTGGAAATCATCCGTATCGGTAGCCGCACCCCGGTAGTATGCCCGCAAAGAATTACCCCGGAGTTGGTGAATATGCTGAAAAAATATCACCCGATTTGGTTAAATACCCACTTCAATCATCCCAATGAGATCACGGAAGAATCAGCTGCTGCTTGCGCCCGCTTAGCTGATGCAGGTATCCCGTTAGGAAACCAGACCGTGTTATTGAGAGGTATCAACGATTGTACCTACGTGATGAAAAAATTGATGCACGGATTGGTAAAAATGCGTGTTCGTCCGTACTACATTTATCAATGCGATCTTTCCATGGGTATCGAGCACTTCCGTACTCCGGTTTCTAAAGGTATCGAGATCATCGAAAACTTACGCGGACACACTTCCGGATATGCCGTTCCCACGTTCGTGGTTGACGCTCCCGGTGGTGGAGGTAAGACTCCGGTAATGCCGAACTACGTGATCTCTCAATCTCCGAACCGCGTTGTATTGAGAAACTATGAAGGTGTTATCACCACCTACACGGAACCGACAGATTACAAGGAAGAGTGTCACTGCCCGGAATGCGAAAAAGCTCGCAAAGAAGGCGTTGCGGCCCTGCTAAATGGTGATATGCTCTCCATCGAACCGAAACACTTGGCTCGTAACGAGAGAAATCATCACGAATAAAATAATTTTAGATTTACGATTTAAGATCGTTGATTCACTTTCTTAAATCGTAAATCTATAATTAAACGAGTACAGGATCGTGCGTGGAAATCTAAAATCATAAATCGTAAATCATAAATTCAAACCGTGTTTATCGAGGAGATTCTAAAATACAATAGTATAGCAATCGTGGGTCTGGCTAAAAATGCCGGAAAAACGGAATGCTTGAACTATATTCTTCGGAAAGTGAAGAATACGGGGAAGCGTTTCGCCCTTACCTCAATAGGCATCGACGGGGAAAACAGGGATCAGGTTTGCCAAACGCCGAAACCGGAAATAGAAATCTTCGAAGATATGATATTCATCACGTCGGAGATGCACTACCGGTCCAAACGTCTGGTGGCAGAGATCATGGATGTCAGCACACAACAAACCTCATTAGGACGTCTGGTAACTGCCAGGGCCGTCAGTTCGGGGAAAGCCTTGTTGTCAGGTCCTGCCGACACGGGATCATTGAAAGTCCTCATCCAAGGAATGAAGCGTTTTGACGTGGACACCACCATTGTCGACGGGGCACTCTCCCGACTCAGCCTCAGCTCTCCGGCAGTAACGGAAGCCATGGTGCTGGCCACGGGAGCCGCGGTATCCTGCAATATTCCTCAATTGGTTAGAAAAACAAAATACGTGTATGACCTCATTTGCTTGGAGAAAGCAGAGCCGGAAATTATCCGGCAACTGATTGACATCGAGCAAGGGATGTGGTCCATTGATGAAAACGGGAAAGTTCACGATCTGAACATACCTTCCGTGTTTATGCTTGAAAATAACAAAGATGAAGTTTTCAAGTACGGGAACACGTTGTACGTGGCAGGCGCCATCAGCGACAAATTATTGCAATTCCTACGGCAACAAAAGCAAATCAAGGAGATCACGCTGCTTATTCGTGATTTCACCAAAGTGTTTGCCTCCATGGAAACGTACTATGCCTTCCTTAAAAAAGGTGGCACCATGAAAGTATTGCAAAAAAGTAAACTACTGGCTGTTTGCATCAATCCCCAATCCCCGGAAGGGTATTGTCTGGACTCCGACGAACTGAGAGTAGCCATGCAAGAGAGCTTGGGTATTCCTGTTTATGACGTCAAGAAAATGTAGAATTTAAAATGTAGAATTTAGAATGAAATGTTTCCCAAAAACGATGAGTATTCCAACACTCCCTCTGTTTATAGAGGAAGTACGGCAAAGCCGGGAGAGAGTTCAATCTAAAATCATTAAATCTAAAATTAGTAGCGGTGTTTTTAAGAAGTGCCATAGAAGAAATTAAAGGGTTCAGATTCATGATCGACAAACTGGAAATTCAATCCGGTCTGGCGAAACGAATCTTGAATACCCTACCTTATTTGCATACCCCGGAAGCAATTGCCCAGGAATTGGACAAAACCGAGGTCATGCGGAACATTCTACAAACCTCCGAACGAACAGACACCATTACCAAGATCAAGGTCAAACTGATGCAAGTGAAGGACATCCGGGGTACAGCAAACCGGGTAACGGAATTGCAGGTACTGGATGACATTGAACTATTTGAATTAAAAGCATTCTCTTTGCTGGTCGTGGAGATGCGGGAATTACTCCTATCGGCAAATATTACGGTCGTTTCACTCCCGGATTTGGAACCGGTAGTAAACATTCTAGATCCCGAAAAGATGCGTATTCCTCATTTTTACGTGTACGACGCCTATTCCCCGGAATTGGCAGCTCTGCGTGCAAAAATGAAAACGCTCAAAATAGATGGAAAAACAGAGGAACGAGTACTGGATCAACTTCTATTCGAGCATACGGAATTAGAAGACCGGATTCGGGAAAAGTTATCCGAACAGATTCATCCCTATAAAAAAGAAATTAACGAAGCCCTGACAAACACGGCGACTTTAGATATTCTGTTGGCCAAAGCCCAACAGACCATTAATATGCAGTTGTGCAAACCGGAAATTTCTACCGGCACGACTCGTTATACAAAAATATTCAACCCACAGGTAAAAGAGGTACTTTGGCAAGAAGGCAAAAAATTTCAAGCCATTGACATTGACATCGAGCAAGGTGCCTGCCTGATTACCGGAGCCAACATGGCCGGGAAAAGCGTTATCCTGAAAACTGTTGCATTGGCACAGACGTTATTCCAATTCGGTTTCTACGTTCCGGCAGAACAAGCCGAGATTGCATTGGTTGACGAAGTCCTCCTTTGCATCGGAGACGAACAATCCGAATTAAGCGGTCTGTCCTCGTATGCCTCGGAAATGCTGCGGGTAAACGCCATTGTTCAGGATGTGAAAGCAGGTAAAAATGCTTTAATCCTGATTGATGAACTGGCAAGAACCACGAACCCCACGGAAGGGAAAGCGATCGTGAATGCCATGCTCGATTTCCTGACAGATCAAAAGGCTCGTTCCTTGATCACCAGCCATTACAGTGGGATCAAGGCCCGTTGTAAAAAGATGCGGGTAAAAGGATTTGTCAAAGAACACGTGAAAGGTCAATTGACCATCAACAATATAAACGAGTACATCGATTACTCGCTAATCGAAGATACTCATGACTCCGTGCCGCAAGAAGCCATGCGCATCGCCCGTATTCTGGGCGTTGACGAAGAGTTGTTGGACAAGGCAGAGGAGTTTTTGAATGATGAAGAGAAGGAGAACAGAAATTAATAACAGAACAAAGATATGCAGAACAGTAAACTAGGGCTTGATTTCACCAAAGTGGCACACGCAAAGGATGTGGCACGAAAAATAGCCGACGATGTACAAAAATTCGTAGAACAATACTCTACCGTTGCCGTTGAGCGTACGCTATGCCGTTTGCTCGGCATTGACGGGGTCGATGCGAACACCGTACCCCTACCCAACGTGTTGGTAGACGAGATCAAAGACAAAGGCGTGTTAGGTGAAGGTATTTTATTCTTCCTCGGAAACGCTATCGTGGAAACCGGAATGAACCCGCAACAAATAGCAGAGAAGGTTGCAGAGGGAACACTGGATATCACCACGTTACCCATTCATCCGACAGACAAGATTAAAGCCGCATTGAAACCTCACGTTGACGCAAGTATCAAACGGATCAGCGACCGCCGTGCCAAGAAGGAAAACTACTTAAACACGATCGGGGAAGGTCCGAAACCTTACCTCTACGTGATCGTGGCTACCGGAAATATCTATGAAGACGTGGTACAAGCTCAGGCTGCCGCACGTCAGGGAGCAGACATCATTGCCGTAATCCGTACAACAGGGCAGAGTTTGTTGGATTACGTGCCTTATGGAGCTACCACGGAAGGATTCGGGGGAACATTCGCGACACAGGAAAACTTCCGCATTATGCGTAAGGCTTTGGATGAAGTAGGCGAAGAAGTAGGCCGTTACATTCGCTTATGTAACTATTGCTCCGGCTTGTGTATGCCGGAAATTGCGGCCATGGGAGCATTGGAAGGATTGGACGTCATGTTGAACGACGCTCTTTACGGTATCCTGTTCCGGGATATCAACATGCAGCGTACACTGGTTGACCAATTCATGTCAAGAGTAATCAACGGATTTGCCGGAGTAATCATCAACACCGGAGAGGATAACTACCTGACGACCGCTGATGCCGTGGAACAAGCACACACCGTGCTGGCATCCGACTTGATCAACGAGCAATTGGCCTTGATCGCCGGACTGAAAGAAGAACAAATGGGATTAGGACACGCTTTCGAAATGGATCCGTCTCTTGAAAACGGATTCTTGCTGGAATTGGCCCAAGCGCAAATGACCCGTGAGATCTTCCCGAAAGCCACTTTAAAATATATGCCTCCGACCAAATTCATGACGGGAAATATTTTCCGCGGACATATTCAGGATGCACTTTTCAACATGATCGGAATCTGGACTTCACAAGGTATCCAATTGCTGGGAATGCCGACGGAAGCTATCCACACGCCGTTCATGTCCGACCGCTATCTCTCTATCGAGAACGCCAAATATATCTTTAATAACATGAAGAATATCGGTGACGAAGTAGAGTTTAAAAAAGACGGTATCATCCAGAGTCGTGCCAAGGAAGTATTGAACAACGCTATCGCGTTACTTGAAAACATTGAACGTGAAGGCCTTTTCACCGCTTTGGAAAAAGGAATCTTCGGTGACGTAAAACGTCCGAAGAATGGTGGTAAGGGACTTGACGGAGTTGCCCCCAAAGGTGCTAACTACTACAACCCGTTTATCGAGTTAATGCTGAAAGGCAATTGAAAATTGAAAATTGAGAATTGAAAATGACGACTTGTCATTTTTAGTTCCAAGTTTCAAGAGAGTGAATAAAAATAAAATTTAAACCTATGCGATTGATAATTTTCAATTTTGCATTTTCAATTTTCAATTCATTATGAGTGGAGGATTATATTCTACTGAAAAAAATGATTTCGACCAGACACTAGATCTGAAAAAAATAAAACCCTACGGGGACACGATGAACGACGGGAAAACCCAATTGAGTTTCACGTTGCCCGTGCCTGCCGGAGATGAGGCTATCGAAGCCGCAAAACAATTATTGAAAAAAATGGGATTCGAAAACCCGCAAGTGGTATTCCACAAAGAGTTGACCAAAGGTTTCACCTTCTTCAACTGCTACGGTAGCTGCACGCACACCGTGGACTTCACGAGCATTCATGTCCCGAAAGTAGAAGGAACGAAATGGGATATGCACGAAACAGACGAGTTCATCCGTGAGAACATCGGACGTCCTTTGATTGTTGTGGGAGCAAGTACCGGAACCGACGCTCACACCGTGGGTATCGATGCCATCATGAACATGAAAGGCTTTGCCGGACATTACGGACTGGAACGTTACGACATGATCGAGGCGCACAACCTGGGAAGTCAGGTTCCCAACGAGGAGTTTATTGCCAAAGCTATCGAGCTGAAAGCCGATGCTCTTCTCGTATCCCAGACTGTTACCCAGAAAGATATTCATATCAAGAACTTGACGGAACTCGTGGAGATGCTGGAAGCCGAAGGATTACGCAACAAAGTTATCCTTGCCTGCGGAGGTCCTCGTATCTCTCACGAACTGGCAAAAGAACTTGGTTACGACGCGGGATTCGGCATGAACACTTACGCGGATGACGTGGCGTCATTCATTGCACAAGAATTTGTTAGAAGAAAAAATAAATAATTAATTTACGATTTATGATTCATGATTTACGATTCGCTATTTAAGAATCTAAAATCTAAAATCTAAAATCTAAAATCAAAACGGTATGGATAAAGATCAAGTAAGAGAAGTTATCGCGAAACGGGTAGCTCTCGAATTAAAAGACGGCGACGTGGTAAACTTGGGAATCGGGCTTCCGACGATGGTACCGAACTACTTGCCCAAAAACGTGCACGTGATCCTACAATCCGAGAACGGATTATTAGGTATGGGTCCGAAACCGGAAGAAGGTCAAGAAAATCCGGAGTTGACGGATGCTGGTGGTGGTTACATCACGGCAATCGAAGGAGCCTGCAGCTTTGACAGTGCAACCTCTTTCGGACTTATCCGCGGCGGACACGTGGATGTCACCATTCTTGGTGCTTTACAGGTAGACGAGAAAGGAAACCTGGCAAACTGGATCATCCCCGGCAAAAAAGCCCCGGGTATGGGTGGAGCCATGGACCTTTTGGTTGGTGCTAAAAAAGTGATCCTTGCCATGGAACACACGGCAAAAGGGAATCACAAGATTTTGAAAGAGTGCACCCTGCCGTTGACGGCTGCCGGGGAAGTTGACATGATTATCACCGAAATGGGTGTTATGAACGTTACCCCCGAAGGTATCGAACTGGTAGAATTAAACCCTGAATTTACGTTAGATGACATCAAAGCAGCTACAGGCTGTGAACTTATAATTTCAAAAAATTTAAAAGCAATGCCTCAATGACAAAAACCTATATCGTAGCAGCAAAAAGAACTGCGATTGGCAAATTTCTAGGAACAACTCTTTCAATGACAGCAGCAGACTTGGGTGCCGCAGTAATAAAAAACATTATAGCGGAAACCGGAGTCGATCCCGCCAACATTGATGAAGTAATAGTCGGCAACGTACTCTCCGCCGGACAGGGACAAGGTGTAGCCCGTCAGGCATCCATCAAGGGAGGAATTCCACAAGAAGTTCCGGCTTACGGGATCAACATGATATGCGGAAGTGGCATGAAAGCCGTGCTCAATGGTGTAGCCGCTATCAAATCGGGACTGGCGAACCTGATCATTGCAGGAGGAACCGAATCCATGTCCAATGCGGGCTATATCCTCCCGGCACGTGTACGTGATGGACACAAAATGGGCGACGTGACAGTAGTGGATCATATGGTGTATGATGGACTGACGGACGCCTTCGAGGGATACCACATGGGCATAACGGCTGAAAACATCGCAGAGAAATACGCGATCAGCCGGGAAGAACAGGATGAATTTGCTATCGAATCGCAACAACGTGCTATTGCGGCTATCGATAACGGTAAATTCAAGTCAGAGATCGTGCCTATAGAGTACAAGGTGAAGAAAGAAACTCACGTATTCGACACGGATGAATTCCCGAACCGAACGACCTCCCTGGAAAGATTATCGACCTTACATCCCGCTTTCAAAAAAGAGGGTTCCGTCACGGCCGGTAACGCTTCGGGAATCAACGACGGGGCATCATTCGTGCTGATCGCATCGGAAGAGGCTGTTAAACAATATCATTTAACTCCCTTGTGCGAGATCATCGGTGTCGGACAAGGCGGTGTGGATCCGGCCATCATGGGTATGGGCCCCGTGCCTGCCATTGCCAACGCGCTCAAAAATGCCGGTATCAAACTATCTGACATCGACGTGATCGAGTTAAACGAGGCTTTCGCGGCACAATCACTGGGAGTGATTCACGAACTCATGGCACAACACGGCGTTACGAGAGAATGGATAAATGAACGTACGAACATCAACGGTGGTGCTATTGCACTGGGACATCCCATCGGGGCATCAGGCAACCGCATCGTTGTATCATTAGTACATGAAATGATAAACAATGAAGCAACATTAGGTCTTGCATCCCTCTGTATCGGAGGAGGCATGGGGACGGCAATAATTCTGAAAAAATGTTGATTTAGAATTACAATTAGCTTCGATCAATTAAAAAAACATTAATAATAATGGATTTCAGTCTATCAAAACAAGAGCAACTCTTCTTACAAATGATAAGAGAGTTTGCAGAGAAAGAGGTAAAACCTCTGGCGGCAGAAGTGGACGAATCAGAGAGATTCCCGATGGAAACCGTTCAAAAAATGGCAAAACTCGGTATTATGGGTATCCCGTTCCCGGTTGAATACGGCGGAGCAGGCGGTAACAACATCCTTTACACGATGGCGGTAGAGGAATTATCCCGCGTATGTGCCACGACCGGAGTAATCGTGTCGGCACACACCTCTTTGTGTTGCGCACCGATCATGGAACACGGAACTCCCGAACAAAAAGCCAAGTATCTTCCCAAGTTGACTTCCGGTGAATGGATCGGAGCATTCGGACTGACAGAACCGAACGCCGGGACCGACGCATCCGCACAACAGACATTCGCGATAAAAGAGGGAGATCACTACGTGCTGAACGGATCTAAAATCTTCATCACCAATGCCGGTTACGCACACGTGTACATCATCATGGCGATGACCGATAAATCCAAAGGGACTAAAGGAATTTCTGCCTTTATCGTGGAAAAAGACTTCCCGGGATTCTCTATCGGTAAAAAAGAGAAAAAGATGGGTATCCGCGGTTCGGCTACTTGCGAGCTGATCATGGAAAACTGCATCGTTCCTGCCGAAAACTTACTCGGACAAGAAGGTAAAGGCTTCGGTATCGCCATGAAAACACTTGACGGCGGACGTATCGGTATCGCTTCTCAGGCCTTAGGTATTGCCCAAGGAGCCATGGATGAAACCGTGAAATACGTGAAAGAACGTAAACAATTCGGCAAAGCCATCGGACAATTCCAGAACACCCAATTCCAATTGGCTGACCTGCAGACCAAAGTAGAAGCCGCCCGTTTGTTGGTAAGACAAGCTGCCTACAAAAAAGACCTGAAAGTGCCTTATTCCGCAGATGCAGCTATGGCTAAACTATTCGCGGCAGAAACGGCCATGGAAGTAACGACCAAAGCCGTACAATTCCATGGAGGTTACGGATATACCCGTGAATACCCGGTTGAAAGAATGATGAGAGATGCCAAGATTACTGAAATCTACGAGGGTACGTCAGAAGTTCAGAGAATGGTGATTGCAGCAAATTTATTAAAGTAAAAGACAGTTGACATGAAGATCGTTGTTTGTATTAAACAAGTTCCGGATACCACGGAAATCAAACTGGACCCCGTTACAGGAACCCTTATCAGAGACGGTGTACCCAGTATTATGAATCCCGATGACAAGGGAGGACTTGAATTTGCCCTTCAATTAAAAGATCAATATGGAGCACACGTAACCGTGATCACCATGGGTCCGCCTCAGGCTGAAGCTATCCTGAGAGAGGCATACGCCATGGGAGTGGATCGTGCCATCTTGTTAAGTGACCGTAAATTCGGTGGAGCCGACACGTTGGCCACTTCCAATACCATTGCCGCAGCCTTGAGATCTTTGGAATTCGACTTATTGATCACCGGACGTCAGGCTATCGACGGGGATACCGCACAGGTAGGTCCTCAGATCGCCGAACACCTGGATTTACCGCAAGTAACTTACGTGGAAAGCTTGACTTTCGACGGCAACAAGACCTTCACGGTGAAAAAATCCATGGAAGACGGTTACCAGATGGTACAGGTAGACACCCCTTGCGTGTTCACGGCATTGGCATCCGGCGTGAAACCCCGGTACATGTCTGTAAGAGGAATCGTTGAGGCTTACAACCACCCCATCGAAACTTGGACCTACAACGACATCACCGTGGATGACCAGAAGATCGGATTAAACGGATCACCGACCCGCGTATTCAAATCATTCACCAAGGGTGTAAAAGCTGCAGGACAAATCTACGAAGTAGACCCGGCAGAAGCTGTAGACATCATTATCAGTAAATTGAAAGAAAAATTTATTATCTAATGAAAGAGGATAGATTTAGAGTATTTCAATCTAAAATCTAAAATCATTAAATCTAAAATTAGAAATGGATAAGGCACAATATAAAAACGTTTACGTCTTCGTTGAACAAAGAGAAGGCGTTATCCAAAACGTGGGTCTGGAATTGTTAGGCAAAGCCAGAGAATTAGCTGATGCTTTAAATGAAAAAGTATATGCCATGTTGTTGGGACATGACCTGACAACGCAGGCACAGGAATGTATTGCTTACGGAGCCGACACCGTATTGCGTGTGGATGCCCCGGAACTGGCAACTTACGTTACCGAACCTTACGCGCAGGCTATTTACCAGATCATCCGTGACAACAAACCGAGTATCGTGTTGATCGGAGCAACCACCATCGGTCGTGACCTCGGTCCCCGTTTGTCTGCCCGTGTTGAAACAGGATTGACAGCAGATTGTACAGGTTTGGAAATTTCTGAGGACCGGGATCTGTTGATGACCCGTCCCGCATTCGGAGGTAACTTGATGGCAACCATCATTTGTAAGGAACACCGTCCGCAAATGTCAACCGTACGCCCGGGTGTAATGCGCATGGGCCAACGCGATGACAACCGGAAAGGAACCATCGAAGATGTAAAAATCAACTTCGACAAATCTAAATTCCGTGTACGGGTTCTTGAAACAGTTAAACAAACCAAGAACTTGGTGGACATCACCGAAGCTCATGTATTGATCTCTGGAGGTCGTGGAGTAGGTAATGCAGAAGGATTCGATATGTTGCGTGCTATGGCAAACACCATCGGTGCCGAAGTATCTGCATCCAGAGCCATGGTTGATGCCGGAGTATTAGGCCACGAACGTCAGGTAGGACAAACCGGTAAAACCGTACGTCCCGACTTGTACTTCGCCATGGGTATCTCCGGAGCCATCCAGCACTTGGCCGGAATGGAAGAATCTGAATACATCATCGCGATCAACAAAGACAAATTTGCCCCGATCTTCAACGTGGCAGACTTGGGTATCGTCGGCGATGTTCGCAAAATCGTTCCACTTTTAACTGAAAAGTTGAAAAGATAAGATAAATTAAAAATGGAGTTCTTTTTGAAGGACTCCATTTTCATTATACTGAAAACTCTTCTTCCTACTCTGACACAAACAGAGGAGAAACTGGTGACTCTTCCCGAAGACAGGGGAAAGGTTGATTACCAAGCGGTTTCCCCTCCTGTGCAAGGAGGGGTTAGGGGAGGTAGTCATTAAAAGGCTGACTTGTTAGACTCTCCCTTATAACTCAAAAGGGGCAGCCGAAGCCACCCCTTTTTCCTCACCTCTCGGAACGTTTCCGCTCCCATCGGTTCTTACACCAAGCCACCACGACCGAGCTAATCACTCCTCCCACGATACTCAACACCCCCGTCACGAAATCATCCGCCACTTGCGAGAGAAAAGCATTAAACTCCAGCGTGAAAAATATTCCGGTAAAAAAGTACACGCCCATCATACCGTCAAATAACGACTGTCCGATACTGCACTCCCGTTCTTCAAAGTTGCGAAACAATACACCTTCACGTTAGCCTCATCCCAATCCTCGGGAAGAGCATAACTCATGTTACCGCTTTCACTTCGATCCCTTAAAGCCACAATCTTGGCCCGACTCAACACGGTTTCCAACAGCACGACGTACACCTTATCATCCCCGAAAGCATACCCGTCCTCGTCCTTTTCCATCGTCTGCTCGAAAGCAAAGGTCTTATTCTCTGATGCATAAGTTACCGACACTTTAGGCGGGTTCAACAACCCCTTTGACAACTTTACCCGATCAAACATAATCGTTGCCACGTGTTTCTCGTCCGTCTCCACCGCAACCAGATTCTCCTTCACGAAAGCATTAGAAGTCGTTCCTCTACCAATTCCGGCAAACCCTTTCCGAATCACGGGCAACAATCGCCTGGATAATTGAACCAGAACTTTCATTTTAGCACGTTGATCAAGAATCTCCGGAGTCGGTTTATCCTTCCTTGAAAAAATCTTCGCCTTTGCGATATTCTGCTTGTTCGTGTAACACATCGTCACGTTACCAACGGAATTCGTTACCTTGCCTAATAAATAAGAATCAAATTTTGCCATAACAATAAAATTTAAAAATGAATAAATCTGAAAATTTAAAATGATCTCACACTCCCCGCATGGGCCCTACACGAAGGATGAAATTTGGAATGTAGAATTTAAAATTTAGAATGAAAAGTTTCCCCAAAACAGCGAGTAATCCAACTCTTCCTCCGTTTATAGAGGGAGCACCCCGAAGGGGGAAGGGAGTTCAATCTAAAATTTAAAATCAAAAATCGTAAATCAATAATACCGAATCCACTCCGCCACCCTCAACGCCGGTCCCGGATCCACCTTTCTTGGCGTCACGTCCGAATGTCCCACGATATCCCCGATAGGGTAAGTATCCACCAGCAAACCACACACCTCGTTCAACACCCGCATTTGCTCATCCGTGTAGTCATGCCAGTACGTCGGCATCTCTCCCGAATCTTCCGAGTACACCTCTTTCACGGGTACTTCTTTCCCACACTCCGCCACGAACTTTCCTCCTTCCAGTTGCAACTGTCCCAAATTGTCCAGCTCAATCCCGATCGAGTAACGATTCAGCTCACTCCTCCCCTTGTAACTACTCTTCCCCGCGTGCCACGCCTCGATATTAAAGGGAACCAGTTGTATCACCTGCCCATCCCTCCCGATCACCAAATGAGCAGAAGCCTTCACCTCCGGCCTTACCAAAAACTTTGCCGAAGACATCGCATCTCTACCCGCCGTGTAATGCAGAATAATCATCTCCGGCTCACCTAGCGTCCGCCTATTCTTCTCACACACAAGATGAATCACCCCACCTCCCACCAAACGATGGTTTACAATTGAAAATCGTGAATTCGAACTTGAAAATACATCCATAACAAAAAATTTAGAATTTAAAATGTAAAATTTAAAATGAAATCAAAAACATTCGTCCGTACAGCTGAAATCTAAAATCTAAAATTAGCGTGGCTTTCGTGCGAATGCCTGCATGATTTTCTCCCCGCTTCTCCCCACCACGTAGCCTCCCAACCCGATCTCCAACAAATCCCAGAACCGGGAAGAATCAGCCAATAACGGTAAACTGGTAAACGTCCCGATCAAAATAACACTGGCAAACGTCAACATCACCAACGGTCGCCACGATCGCTGCAACCAATTTCCCTTCACCTCCTCCTGCACCGCAACTGCTCTTGCCTGTGTTAATTCTCTCTCCAACTCTTGAATTAACTTCAACAACCCGATTTCCAACTCTCTCTTCTCCCTTGCCGGGAGTGTTAATTGACCAATCAACTCGCTGATCGAATTAACGATTCCACTTATCGGTTTCATACCCCGTTCACAATTTAATGTACTGCGAATTCGAGAATCGTTTCCCATCCGGGGACACAAAGAAACAATACAAATGCGCCGTCACCCCCTCACCGCACTCTAACGGGAACATCGCTTTTCCTGCCACCCGCGACACCTCCACCCCCTCCACCAACTTCGGGCTAAATGAACGATTCGAATAAAGCACGATCACATTCAAACGATCTGCCGCCCCAAAGTCGTACACCCCCTCATCATTCTCCCACTCCAACGTAACCATTCCCTGTTCATCCATTCTCCCCTGCAGATTATACGCCCGTTGTCGTTCCCCGATAGAAAAATGCAACTGCGAAAAATCACCGATCTTCCCGTTTGCCCGAAACGCCTTCAAATTCTTCTTCATAAAAAGCGCGTAACCACTATTGCAGATCTCGTCGGCCGAAAGATCCAATATCCACTTCAAGGGAGTATTCTTAATCCGCTGGTAAAAACGCACGGCCACCCGAAACCGCGATCTCACCTCCTGCTGCTTCGGCGTGTTGGCGTCCATTCTATTGGATACACTCCTCAGATAAGATGTACCTGTACCATTCAGCGTGCAGAAAACCACATGTCCAACTCGCCCCTTTATTCCAAATTCATTCCGAACTAAAGCCATAACTCTTTTTTTTAATGAATACTATTTTTATCTCATCAACTCTCGCTGATTTCCGAATGCAATATTACAACACCCCAACTCCCCGATAGTTATACGTCACGGTTACGTCAAACAAAATAACCCTAAATCCATGATTACCAACACCCCTCAAAGTATTTGTACCCCACATTCAAGACAACAAAAAAGGGTAGTAAAAGTGTTTTAAACTCGTACTACCCTAAATCCTACTAACTTTTTACTCTAGATTCTAACCTACTTGTACACCTGTACCCTCAACCTTTCAATCAACTTCTCCATTTGATCTAAAACCGTCTCTTCCTTATACCGTTTCAACACCCTGCTTTTCAACTGCCGGAAATTTTTAATCCGTATGCCCAAAACCTGTTCTGCAATGGCCACCAACTCGCAAAACTCCAGCAACTTCCCCGTCGGAGAATAAAACTCCCCGAGAGCCTCGAAACCAATCAACAGCTCCATCACCTTCGTCTGCACATTCTCTGTCTGCCAGTACACCAACACCTTCTTCTCCTCATTTTTCTGAAACCTCACCGGATTATCCTTCCTCTCGTGAAAAAGCAACCATTCATCCTCAATCACTTGTAACCCTTGCCCGATAAAGCATAACCGACATGCCCCTTTTTTCCCCCACTCCATCGCGGTCCTTATACATCTCCGATAAAGCCCGCAATCGAGTTTTCGTGTAATTCAGCACACGACACGTCAACAAATAATCATCTCCCGAGTCGCATAATCTAGCAACCTCTTCAACAAATTTTCCCAATTCATTCTCCAAAACTTCTTTCGTGATTTCCTCAAATGATTCTCCCGCTAATAAGGCAAAAAACCTTGTTTCCAATAATTCTACCATAATCTTAAAATTAAAAATAAATAAAAATTCCCGGGCGTCATTACCCGGGAAATATCCTTAATTTTAAAATCAAGTTCAGGAAATCACATCAAAATACCCTTTCAATCCTTCAATCGTAAATCATAAATCGTAGATCACTTTTGCCACTCTTTCTATATCTTGATCCGTCAACATCGGTCCCGATGGCAAACACAACCCGATCTCGAACAACCGTTCACTGGTCCCGTTCCCGTAAAATGGAGCCTCCTTAAACACGGGCTGCAAATGCATCGGCTTCCACAACGGGCGACTCTCTATGTTATCCCCATCCAAAGCCAACCTCACGTCCTCCCTCGTGAAACCCGCCTCTTCCGGATCCACCGTGATGCACGTCAACCAGTAATTCGAGTTAAAATCCCCTCCTTCCGGCTGGCACATCACCTTCACCCCCTTCACCCCGTCCAGCAACTTCACGTACAAATCATGAATCTCCCTCCTGCGGGCAACGTGCTCCTCCAACACGAACATCTGGCCCCTCCCGATCCCCGCGCATATATTACTCATCCGGTAATTATAACCGATCTTCTCGTGCTGGTAATGCGGGGCTTGCTCCCTCGCCTGCGTGGCGTAGAACAACGCCCGTTTTGCCCGTTCCTCGCTCGGGCAAACCAACGCCCCGCCACCGGACGTCGTGATAATCTTGTTCCCGTTAAACGACAACGCCGCGTACTCCCCAAACGTCCCGCACTTCCTCCCCTTGTACTCCGATCCCAACGCCTCTGCCGAATCCTCTAGCACGGGAATGCTATAACGCCCCGCAACCTCTAAAATCTCGTCCAACTTCCCGGGCATCCCGTACAAGTGCACCGGGATAATAGCCTTCGGCAACCGCCCAGTCTTCTCCAAACGATCCTTAATTGCCTCCTCCAGCAACACCGGATCCATGTTCCATGTATCCTCCTCGCTATCCACGAACACCGGAGTCGCACCTTGATAAGCGATCGGGTTTGCCGACGCTGAAAACGTGAAACTCTGGCAAATCACCTCATCCCCCTCTCCAACACCTAAAAGTATCAACCCCAAATGCAACGCCGCCGTTCCCGCACTCAAAGCCACCACCTGTTTTCCCTCGTTTTCAACTTTCAATTTCCCATTTCCAATTAAAAAGTCCCGTAAGGCTTTTTCGAAAGCGTTCACATTCGGACCCAAGGGAACTACCCAATTCGTGTCAAACGCTTCTTGTATAAATTCCTGTTCCCGTCCACCCATGTGGGCTAGAGACAACCAAATTCTATTTTTCATTGAAAAAAATTTAGAAAATAAATTCATCGAGTCTCAACACCACTTACACGACTCTTTTATGTATACCCGATTCAATGCTAGACATTCCCGAAAAATCATTCTCCCCGATTCGCCTTCCACTCAAAATATTCATCTCGCAAAATCGCAATAGCCAATTCATCATGATAAGCATTATTTTTAAAAATACTCCTTCTATAGTTTCCCTCCACCTTCCACCCACATTTCGCGTATAACTTTTGAGATGCTATGTTATATTCCAAAATACTACTATACAATCGATTTAATTGTAACTCTTCAAAAGCGTACCTCATCGTTGCATACACGCCATCTGTCCCTATTCCAATTTTTTTAGGCACATCATTACACAACTTTATTCCATGATCCGCCGAACGATTCTTCCAATCTATTCGAGTTAAAGTTGAAACGCCAACAAATTTCCCCTCGTACATGATCGCGAAACGAAAATTCTTATCATCACTAATAACCCGATTATACCAATCCAATTGTTGTTTCTCTGAAACAGGGAAACTCCAACCGATAACCATTCTTTCCATTTCTGGATCATTAATCATTTCACGCAAACAAGGCATATCACCAGGTTCCAATGCCCTCAAGATAACTTTATTCCCATAGATATTCATACACGAACATTTCAACGTTCAACAAACATTCTTTCAGACTCTAACACGATTGGCTCCACATCCACGTCTCTAAAAAACACGTACGGCTTATCGTAATGATGATACCGGTCCCTGGTAACGTTATTCGCGTTACCATCTTCCATGACACGTATCGTGTCTTCTATCAAGTCAAAACCTACTTGTGCCATAACACCGGTATAAGCCATGTGGCGAATATTCACTTCCGTTACTTTCATGTTACCATCCTTGTCTTCCTTGAGATCAAAAGATAATATGCCATGAGCCGGCACGTTCAGTTTATCGCACAAATATTTTACGCAATCATCACAAAATTTATTAACGCGATCTTCATTCAAGAAACGACCGAATGCAGTATTACCCGTGACATGGGACGGGGCGATGTTTGCCATCACGTACTCGACACATTCCAATGCCGCACCTTTCACGTACTCGTTATTATAATAAAGCATCTCGTTTGCCAGATGCCTCCCGGTTAAAAATTCACTAACCGTAAACTCCGGTATTTGATTGTTGATAAAAAGCCAACTTTTATAACTACTGAGATTTTCCAGTTTTAAAGAGCCTAATCCTCCCGTACCCTCGGTCGCGCGAATCCAGCAAGGAAAACCAATTTCTTTTTCCACGTCCTCGAACCGGGGATTCTCCTGTGTTACCTTAATGGTTTTTGGGATAAAGCCCGTATCTTTCAACAATTCTGCCATGATAGCTTTGTCTCTCAACGATTCTGACAACGATTTGCATCCCATGAAAACAGGACACGGGAATTTCCCGCGTTTTTCAAAGTAATCACCCCATTCAACAATTTCACTTTCCGGCTGGACAAACGCGTAATCAACTCCTTTTTCTTCAACTAGCCTCTCTATAAAAGGGAAATATTCGACATCGGTACACCGGGGACATACCGAGTAGTCGTCCAACAACCCTTTCATGAAAAAGCCAATCGCTTTTTTATTTACGTCAATTCCTATTAACTTGTAGCCCGGATGATTTCTTCGAATAGTCTTCGCTATTGAACGAGGGGTAAGTCCTCCTATCCCCGTTATCAAGATTGTTTTCATATGTTGGTTTTATTACAATAATTCTTTATCAAATCCACTATTTTTCTCATTTGTCTCTCGCCATAGCGTTGGTCGCAAACCAAGGATAACTCGCTATTATAGAAAGCATCTGCACGCGTCGTATCTGGCAATGAATGGCTTTTAGGCCAGTGCACGGGACAATAAACTTTATTGCCGACCAGGTAATCTCTTAATGAATTTCTAATCTCTTTTTTCACGAGGATCGGGACAAACAGGGGGACACGATCCCCCTCGTGTTGAAACATCATGGACACGTTATTCAATCCAGATAATTCATCGTGCAACAACTTCGCGTTTTGTTGACGACGTGTTCTTACCAGTTCAAAATCTTGTTCATGCAACAATCGTAACGACATCTTATCTATCGAGTAATCCTGATAATCTCGTGATAATCTTTTGTTAAAAGCGGTGAAAAGACGAAGAAAATCTTCTTTATCAATAGTCGTGTTACCCCGGAGATAATCGTATTTCATTCTCATCCCCTTGAATTTACCTCTCGAGAAATCACATTCCTTTAAAGAGGCTTGAAAGAAACTCCCGTCTTTTTTAGAGACAATCGCCCCGGTTGGAATCCCCATCCATTTTCTGAGGCTACAAAACGTGTAATCAGAAAACGTGTTTGCTTTGTTGAAAAGGTCATGAGTTCTATCGTGAAGAACTATCACGCCCTTATCCTGCATGCTTGTAATCGTTTCAATATCAACACCTGTACTAAAACCGAAGTAGTTACAGACGTATAAAATATCTATTTTCAAAGTAGTGTCAATATCACACTTGATTTTCCCGTTCTCGTGAATCAAATCATAAAATATCACATCAATACCTCGATTCTTGAAAGGATATATCATGGAGTCGCAACAATAAGCGGGCATGTAAACAGTGGTGATCTTTCTATCTCTCTCGATATCCTGACAAATATAATCTATGGCGGTTCTACCGGATAACAATAATTGATGGTTTCCACTAAAACCATTTTCTTTAAAATCATGATGCATATTATCAACAATCGTAATAACATCATCAATCCAGAATTCACTGCCGATTTCTTCTATCACTTGCTTCATCTATCAAATCTTGCCGGCCCTCCATCTTCCATTGGGCGATTCTATAATCATGGAAATTAGTGATACCGCTCGTTTCAACCCCGACATCTTCTCTTTTGAAAACCCTGTACACGGTAAGAAAGAATATTTTCACGTCCATCCACAAGCTCATGTTATTCACGTATTCAATATCATAAGCCAATTTCCGATCCCACGTGATAGATTTCCGCCCGTTCACCTGTGCCCAACCGGTAATCCCGGGACGCACGTCATGCCTGTGCTTCTCGTCTTCGTTATAATAAGGAAGATACACTACAGCGAGAGGGCGGGGGCCGATTAAAGACATGTCTCCTTTTAACACGTTTATCAATTGTGGCAACTCGTCAATAGACGTCAAACGAATAAAACGCCCAACTTTAGTCAAGCGTTGCTTATCCGGCAACAATTTTCCCGTTGCATCCCGCTCGTCCGTCATTGACTTGAACTTGATCACTTTAAAGATCTTCCCGCCTTTTCCCGGGCGCTCTTGAAGAAAAAATGCTCCTGCCCCCTTGTTGGCAAAATGCAACCAGATCGCGATAATGAACAAGACTGGCCAGATCACCAGCAAGACGATTGACACGAAAACAAAATCTATACAACGTTTAAAAAAATGCTTGTACATAAATTTCAATTCTCAAACAAGTTTACTATAGCTGGATAAGTTTTTCTTCTATCAAATCGCTCATCACCCAGCTCACTAGATCGCTTACCCATCCTGTCTCTCAAGTCTTTATCTAAGACCAACTTTTCAATTGCATTTGCTACCTCGTTGACATTTCCTACTTCACAATTTATTCCACACTTGTATCGTTCTATCAAATCACGATACTCTTCACATTCTTGCGTGTTAATAACCGGAAGACCTGACAGGGCGTAATCTCCAACCTTATTTATAATACTACCAGCGGACCCTTTTTTTATCGGATTTATAGCGATATCACAGGAACATAACAATCCGACCATCTTTTCATACGGCATTTTTCCTGCAAATTCAACATAAACGAATTTGTTCTCTGCATATCTCTCGAATCTATTTTTTAACGGTCCATCTCCAATAACGACAAACTTCACTACACGAGAAAAGTTTCTTTCTTTCAACAAGCATAACGCATCCAAAACGCACTCTATATCATAACTAAAACTTAAAGTGCCTACATAACAAAGCCATATTTCATTATCTTTTCGATCAAGTCGATATTTCTTTCTAGCTAGATCAAAAACACCCCCATCAGTACCAAGATAAACACTCAAACTCTCTTTGTCACGTTTATTTACTGCTAACGCTCTATTTCTATAAGTATCTGAAACTGCGATCACTTTATCCGCGGCCCTATATATCTCGTCCACGTACAATTTCATCGGGAATGATAACAAATTTCGCAACGATCGAGATTTTATAACCAGGCCAAACGCTTCCGGCCATAAATCTTGAATATCGATAAAGAATTTCACATGATGTCTTTTCGAAAAACTCGCGGCTTCCCTCGCCGCTGTCAACGAGGGAACGGCACAGTAAATGTAATCGGGAACCGTACACGATTCCAAATATTCACGAACGTTCTTTCCCCAACATCGATGACTATACAAGCGTCTAAAGCTTATATTTTTCACGTAACCCGGTTCATGTATATAAATAATTTTTGACTCGTATGTCTTTACCGGTTCATCTTTATACTTTTTAGTTCCATGATCAAAATCACTCGTGATCAACTCTACTCGAAATCCTCGCTTGGCAAACATCTCTGCCAAATAGAGAAAACGCCCATTCACTGTCCCATCAAACTTGCGACAGAAATTTGCAATGATAATTATTGTTTTCATGATAATCTCCCTAAACAGAAAGCTTGCTTGTTTCGAGGATACTGGATATAGCTTGATGAAAATCTTTTGCCAAAAGATCCCAATCATATCTTGACGCCAGCAAGCGAGCATTCCGAGATTTTTGTTTTAAAAGACTTTTTTCCTTTATTAAACGCAATAAACATGTAACGATACTATTCACTTCATTCTCACACGTCCACCCGGCATTCGCCTCTTGCACCTCATCCATCATGTTCGTGCCCCGGGATACCAACACCGGCAACCCGTAAGATAAAGCTTCTATCAGCCCCATGGGATGCCCCTCGAAACGAGAGGTCATGATGAACACGTCCGCATCAAGAATAGCGTTTTCTTTTTCTTTTCCCCCGATCTCGCCTTTCAATTTTACAATATCTTCTATCCCGTATCCTTTAATTAACATGTCGAGTCCATCGGCCTCGTTCCCTTTAGGACCATAACAAGTAATCATGAATTTAGCTTCTCTCAATTCTTCTTTTATCTGTTGGCATGCTTGCACCAACAAATCCAATCCCTTATGATAGACATCTATCCGCCCGATAAACAATGCCTTTATACCAACTTCTGAAAAACATTCCTTTCTCAAAACGGGCTGATGAAAACCATTGGGAATAATCACGTGATTTTTATTTAACTTTATTGAATCCTCGTGTTCTTTTTCGGTCAAAAATTGAATTGCTAACGCGTGTTTCACGAAAGAATTGAAAAATAACCAGTGAGCTATTTTCTTTTTTAACCAACTATGATTACGTAACGCTTGTCTCGTTAATGAGCCACGAGGAATTATAACATAAGGTATTCTTTTACGTCTTAGCTCATACGAAAATAAAACCTCTTTAATTGCATAAAATCCTTCGAACACCACAATATCGGGAGAAGAGAAAGGGCCCGGTAAGTTTTTCAATCTTAATCTTCCACAATCTTCTATTGAATGAAAAGACGCAATATTTAACCAGTGTTCCATTCGAGCCGAGGTTATATTAACCCAAAAAACATTATCGTACTTCGCCTGAGCTCGAATACTAGCGGGCACGCTCCAACTGGGACCTGCCGATATTTTATCCCCTAAATGTGAAATGTATAAAATATTCATAGATAAATAACAATTACAGCCTATCCATCACACGAATTTCAAACTGCATAAATCACCTCTTACACAAGCGATAAACAACAATACAAAACTGATAATCTTGATTAAATTCCTAAGTCTATACTTATATGTATCAGGGTAACGCTTCGATACAAGTATCAGCAATAACAAGGGCATATCTAGAATAGCTATCAACCAGCTTAACCTCCAACCAATATTAAACTCAATCCATATTGCAACTAAATCAATCAATGTAAAGAACAACATAAATCCCATAAAAGCACCGTATTCTTCTCTTTCCTTTTTATACTCCTCTAATCCCAATTTTCTATTAATTTTCAAATAATAAACCAAAAGAATGAACAGTGTCACGAAAATAACAATCAGACTCAACACAAATTCCCATATATAAAAATACCCTGTCGATGCTTGTGAATAAGCCAAGTAATCCCCCCCTTTATCAATAGCAAGATGAATATAATTACGTCCATACACGTAGGAAACCACCACAAAGATGAGCACTCCCAGCGTTGTAAATAAACGATTTCTTCCTTTATTTCCTTTTAGCACATAATAAACAATAAAAACCATTACCGCAGCCATCCCCGCAGCATGTATCAATGCAGCAATAATCAATAACGAAAAATATTTGACACCCCCCTTGTGTTCTATTAATATTTTATAAATACAATATGCCACGATCGCCATAGAAAGCATGGTTCTGATATTTGCAATCGTCATCATCAAGAGTCCCCTTGACATGAAAAAAAGAAGAACTAAAGCTATATCCTTTTTCAATACTTGCCTCCGCTTGCATATAGATTTCAATAACGCAAAACATAAACCATATGTTAAACAAGCGTTAACAAAAGGCAACCATCTTTCATCTCCCAAATTACCTAGTACGTGATAATAAAGTGCCGCCATCGGGGTTCCACTTGCCATTATTATCCCCCATGACTCTGGATCATCAAGGGCATATTGAGCATATAACTGTAAAACGGGATATATTCTTGTTAAATCAGAACCATCCATTGGCACGTAGAAAAATCCCATAAGTGCTAATGCAATCGTATAGATATTCAATGGAATAGACCATCTTTTCGTTCTAGGAATCAGATAATATACAATGATTAGCAATAATGCGTATATACCAACACCTATTAGCCTTGGAATTAGATACATGATTTCTAAGAAAAAATATATTAATTTACTTGTAAATACCTACACAAGAGGAAAAATGCTATTATAACTCAAATAATAAATTATCAATAAACTAATTACAATCCGGCAATTGAATCCAATCACCAAATACCATATTCCAATGCTCTGAAGACAGATCATCATATCCAGACGAATCAAAAAAAGTCAATTCTCCAAAATACACGTGGTTGTTTACATAGTAAAGATCTACCCTAATAAAAGGAATTTCTTTTGAAAGTTTTTCCGCAATTGAGATCATCTCGTCCCACTTTTCTGGTCTATTTATTATCGCACTAGAACATTTCCCATCACGACTCTCTATTGGTAAAGGATTGAACAAAGGATCATAATAATTAAAATTATGAGATGTAAATCGATTTGTAGCAACTAGTACGGCTCTTACAACTCCTGAGAAACAAAAAAATTTATAATCACGCAACTGCCCACTATCATCCTGCATAAACTGTTCTGCCAATATTTTAGACTTTATGTTTTTATAAGGCCATTCTCTTAAGGTTCTGTACAAATTAGATTTCATTGAACGCATCAATTTTTTTTCAGCATTCTTTTTATTAAATGTTGCCTTGTTCTTACAAATGGCAATACCACCACCTCCCCCTCCATTATTAGTCTTCAATACGAATTGGTCTGGCAATGTAGAGAAATCAATTTCATCAAAACTCTTCCAAATTCCCAATGTTGGAATTATATAATCCCTACCAATAATAGAAGCTACATATTCCTTGGCTGTAATTTTATCCACCATTTGTGTGTATTCTGGTTTTCTATCATGAAGTTTTAGCCATTGCAATTTTTCACTATATGTTTGAGGTCGCTTCAAATTCAATCTCTTCCCCATGTATAATCGAAATAATAGTTTTAAATACAACTCATCATCAGGGAAAAAAAAGTTACAACGTACAACAATGGCACCCAGTGCCTTCAATGGATTTTTTATATAATAACCTAAAGATCTCATAAATTTAATAATTACATAATACCTCAAACTGTAAAAAACAAACAACCTTCAGTAAAGATTAATAATTCATATTATACACAAGTTGTTCTCTTTATTTTTAATGCATAATACATTGGAAGGACACCAATCAAAAGACTCGATACCATGTAAGTAATCGAGGCCCCGATGTAAGAAAAATAATATATAAGTGGAAATGCTATAACAAAACCACAAACAGAAGCCACTATCGTGAGATTCCTCAATAATTTTTCTCGATGTAACACGATCAAGTAGTTCTGACCGTAAACAGAAGCCATGTTCGTGAATAATAATGCAAATGCAGTAATTCTCAGAACAATAATTGCATCACCATACCCCTCGCCAAAAAATAACCTAATTAACAAGGGTGCGAAAACAAATAATATCAAACTACCCAAACCGGATACACCCAAATTGAATTTAGCGTATAAAGAATGATACTCTATTTTCCTGGAAAGATACGGGAAGAAAACATTGGTAAGAGTATTTAAAACCGAGTACGCAACTTGCCCGAATTTCCGCCCCGCATAATAAATCCCGTTTGCCGTATCCCCTCCAAAAAATCCTAACAGCAAAACTGAAAGATTATTATACAAGTTCGGCATCAACGTGTTAATGAAAACATCTGTACTACCTTTTATTGTAAAGATTATCGTCCGAAATACCGGTTTATATAGACGATATTTCCATTTCACGAAAATAAAATACAAAGCTATAATCCCTGACAAAAAATATCCAGAGGCTACCAAGACCGGTTGTAGTATGTAATCATCTTTATCCTTTATAAAGATAAAAATTGCCACAATAAATATCAATTTGGAAATTACATTCAATATAGTGGAATACTTCATCCTTTCCAAACCTAAGAAAAACCATGCTGGGAAAAGTATATGCCCGGGGACATATAAAAAAGTAAACAATATTATCACGTAATTCTCCCGAAACTTGGGAACGATCAACAACAAGAGGAGCAATACCAGAAAAGAACAAAACATCAAAAAGATCCTTGACCAAAAGATATCCGAAAATATTTTGGAAACTTCCTTTTTATCATCTCTAGCTTGCGCCACATTCCTCGCCCCGGTCATATCAAATCCCCAATCCGCGATAGTTTGAATCCAAATAATAATTGCCGCCGCAAAAGAAATCTTACCCAACCCGTCAACACCCAACACGCGAGCAAGATACGGTATCGAGATCAACGGGAATATGTAACTGGCAATTTGAAGTGAAGAAAGATAGGCAAAATTCGAAGCCAATACTTTCCCGTCTTTACTTCTAAGGATTCGCATAAAAAGCGATTTAAGTTTACGCATTTTTATCAAACATTTTCGTTAATGTCTTCCAAAGAATTATTTTATCATTTTAGCCTATTAAATATCTTCCTAAACGTGTTTTCAATGTCAATTGTGAAAACATTATAGACAAAACAAACGTAACAACACAAGCTATCCACGGCAGCCAATAAGGCCCTACAAGTTGAGGCAAAGAAGTTTTATAATATAACACTTCCAATACAAATTGTTGATAAATATAAACCCCAAAACAAATCGCCCCGGCATTAACAACCCACGAAGCAGGCCTAACTCGACATTTATCAATCACATAGTTCGTCAGCAGGTATATCGCACAAACACCAGATATAGAAACCGGCAGGATTACAATTCTATTTACCACGTATTTTATTAAACGCCCAATCAAATTCTGATCTTCACTAACCGATATAAAAAAATAATTACTCAACAGAAACAGGAATAAAAAACATGACACGATTAACACAACATACTTTAAATCGCAAGTTTTTTCTATAATCCAATCACGATATTTCCATACCAGAAAACCACCCCAGAAAAATACCATATAACGGGTTGCAGAGCCTAACCCGAGAGGCAAAGGACAGGGGAATAGAGATATCATTAACAGAAACAAAAAAGACATCCAAACATATACATCTTTAGAAATTACCACCTCTAACCCACATTTACTGTTTAACGTACCAAGTTCATTTTGATTTAATTGACTAGGCAATCGCTTAAAACACATATTAACGAGAATTTTTCCCACCACGAAACACCAAAAGAGCATAGGCAAAAACCACAAGTGACCAACCCCACTTAATATTTTCAGCACACTCGATAAAAACGTGTAATCTTCCCACCTATAAAACATGAAAAAATAAATCAAACTGAAAAACACACTTGGAAGCACTAACCTTTTAAATTTCTTTATCATGATATCCTTTAAACTATCGAAACGTCCAAGTGTCAATTGCTGATAACCATAAATATAACCTGACACAAAAATTATTGCTGGCATTTGGAAGGTGTCAAAAAATTTAGCAATCCATCCATACCATTTTATGGACTGAAAACCAACCGGTTCCTCCCAGCCTCCATTATAGATTATAAAAGCGTGATAAATAACAACAATTCCTATTATCAAGGGACGAATCACAACCGCATCCAAGAGGTATTTTCCCATCGCCAAATTTATTTATAATACTTTTTGTACCACCTCACGAATTTCTCCACTCCCTCCTTCAAGGGAGTCTTCGGCTTGTAATTTATCTCTCGATACAAACGGGTCGTGTCTGCATCTGTCTGGTAAACGTCTCCCGGTTGCATAGGCAGATATTCCTTCACCGCCTCCTTACCGCACGCTTCCTCCAGGGCGTGAATGAAATCCATCAATCTTACCGGGGAAGAGTTACCTATATTGTAAACCCGGTAAGCCGCACTAGAAGTCGCCGGGTTCGGGACTTCCGCGTTCCAATCTTCATCCGGCACAGCCACCCGATCCATCACCCGAATCACCCCCTCCACGATATCATCCACGTAAGTGAAATCTCGCAACATGTCCCCGTGATTGAACACTTTCATGGTTTGCCCTTCCATAATTGCCCTCGTAAAAAGGTGAGGGCTCATGTCTGGGCGTCCCCAAGGACCGTATACCGTGAAAAAACGCAAACCCGTAGTAGGAAGACCGTAAAGATGACTGTACACGTGTGCCATCAACTCATTGGATTTTTTCGTCGCCGCATACAAGCTGACAGGATGAGCTATCCCACTATCCTCTTTGAATGGGACGTTGGCATTCAAGCCGTAAACACTACTGGAACTGGCGTAAACGAGATGACGAACCCCCAAGTAACGACAACATTCCAGGATATTCAAGAAGCCCGTAATATTACTATCGACATAAGCCCAAGGGTTCTCTATCGAGTAACGAACTCCCGCCTGGGCGGCAAGGTTTACCACTCGTTCAAATCGTTCCCGTTCAAACAATTTCGGCAACTCTTCCCGATCCTCAAGGTTCAACTTGATAAACCGATACAACGGGTATCTCTTACCCCGTACCAGTTTCCCATATTCTATATTTTCTTTATCGATTCCCGTTTCCGCTAAACGAGCGTACTTTAAATTCACATCATAATAGTCATTGATATTATCCAACCCGACGACATCGTCACCTCGCTCCAGGAGGCATCGTACCACGTGAAAACCGATAAAACCAGCCGCACCGGTTACCAGTATTTTCATCCTATCTTGTAATAATTAAAACCGTTTTCCTTCAGTTCCTTCCCGTCATAAATATTCCGACCATCAACAACCACGTACCCTCGCATCGCTTTCTTCAACACGTTCCAACTCGGCATCCTAAACTCTTTCCATTCCGTCACAAGCATCAAGGTATCAGCATCAACCGTCGCATCATACATATCTTTACAATAAATAACCTTATCACCGATACGTCTTTTACACTCATCCATGGCGATCGGGTCATATACTTTTACGCATACACCTGCATTCAACAGCAAATCGATCAACACCAATGCCGGAGCCTCCCGCATATCATCCGTCTCCGGCTTGAAAGATAATCCCCACATAGCCACAATCTTCCCTTTCACCTCTCCAGCAAAATGTTTCATAAACTTATCAAAAAGAATCGATTTTTGTTTCTCGTTCACATTTTCAACCGCTTTCAAGACTTGCATCTCGTAACCATTTTGCTCTGCAGTCTTGATCAACGCTTTCACGTCTTTCGGGAAACAACTCCCACCGTAACCACAACCGGCATACAGAAATTTCTTACCAATCCGGGAATCTGTGCCAATCCCTTTACGAACCATATTAATATCAGCTCCAACGAGCTCGCATAAATTTGCCATATCATTCATAAAAGAAATCCGGGTAGCTAACATCGAATTAGCAGCATATTTCGTCATCTCCGCAGAGGGAATATCCATAAAATAAATGGGAGTATTATTCAGGACAAAAGCATGATACAATCGTTCCATCACTTTTTCCGCCCGGGCCGATTCTACACCGATCACCACCCGGTCAGGCCGCATAAAATCGTTTACCGCATCCCCTTCTTTTAAAAATTCAGGATTCGAAGCGACATCGAACACTACTTCTACTCCCCGCTTATCCAGCTCTTCCTGAACAGCCAATTTCACTTTCCGGTTCGTCCCCACCGGTACAGTGGATTTGGTCACCACCACTACATATTCCTCGATCAAACACCCGATCTCATGCGCCACTCCTATAACATAAGACAAATCGGCACTACCATCCTCATCGGGGGGAGTACCTACTGCAATAAAAACAGCATCGGCATCTACCAAGGCTTCTTTTAAAGAAGTAGTAAAGAACAACCTTTCGTTGGCCCGGTTTTTGATCACCAGCTCAGCCAAACCGGGTTCGTAAATCGGAATTCCTCCCTGATTCAGCTTATCGATCTTCGAAGCATCGACGTCTACACAGGTAACGGTGACTCCGGTTTCTGCCAAACAAGTACCGGAAACAAGTCCGACATATCCGGTTCCTACAACAGCTATTCTCATATTTGCAATTTTCTTTGTTACGAAAGTTTGCTCAGATCAATTCCTATTTTTAACGACTCCTGCCCCTAAAGGTTACAATGATCTATATACTCTGAGCACTTTGATTTATTTCGACAAAAATATAAAAATAAACCCCTTCACCCAGTATCTTTGTAAGATAATTCTCTAATTTTGTTAGACAATAAATTGAAAAACGTATCCGGAACAGGCTGGAAACGTAATATTCAGGTATAAAATAATCTGTTATAAACAAATACCCTTGCGCCATGATACACAGGATGAACCTAGCGGCACTATTTTTTATGGCTGTTCTATTGCTGACAGGCTGTACAAACAAAGAAAAAACCGATTTCAGTAAATACATCACCGGTTATACGAGTGGAGTCATCAAGTCCTCTTCTTCCCTTTCGGTCTATCTGGGTCAACCGTCCGATAAAGGTTTCCAGGCCGGTAGTACCCTCCCGGCCGATTTATTCAGGATATCTCCGGCTATAAAAGGGGAATTGATTCTAAAAGATAACCATAGTATAGAATTCATTCCGGCAGAACGTTTCAAAAACGGTACGACATACAAAGTCACGTTCAATCTGGGAGCACTTTGTAACGTCCCCAAGCCTTATGAGAAATTCAACTTTGAATTCGATATTGTCCCGCTGGTTACGATTTTCGAACCCGGTGTTCTGATCAGCGAACCCGATCATGAAAATGAATTACAATATCAGGGGATGTTGCAAAGTTCGGATGAAACCGATCCGACAGAAATGGAACAAAAACTGACGGCCACCTATAACGGTCAATCCGTCACACCGGAATGGAATCATCAGGGTAACCGGCATTATTTCGCTATCCGCCATCTGTTAAAAGAAAAAGAAAGTAAAACACTGAATTTAAAATTCAGTAAAGACATTAAAGCAACCGACGGCACCGAGATCTCCATCCCCGGTCTGAATGATTTCACGGTGTTGAATGTCAAAGCCAGTGACAGTGAACCACCGGTAATCCGTATCTATATGTCGGAGAATATCGATCCGAACCAGGATTTGAAAGGTTTGTTCAGCCTGGAAGGAGCCTCTACCCTGAATTATAAAATCTCGGATAACATCATTTACCTTTATCCGGGTAACACTATCGAAAATAACCAACCGAATCTGACTATCCATGCCGGGATACGCAGTGCCAACGGTAATACGTTGCATACCGAATATATCCGGTCGGTACGTCTCTCCAGCACCAAACCACAAGTACAACTCATCGGCAAGGGGATCATCGTCCCGGGCAACAATCAGGTACTCATTCCTTTTTCTGCTATCGGACTGCAAGCCGTCGACCTTGAAATCATTCAGGTGCTCGACCAAAACATGAACTTTTTCCTGCAAGAAAATTCTTATGACGACCAGAGCGAACTGACCCGTACAGCCCGACCGGTATTTATGAAAAAAATCGATCTGAAAAAAGATCATCCCCATATCGACCTCGATAAATGGAATGACTTTACCATCGACTTAAGCGATCTGGTCAATCTGGAGAAAGGTAATATTTATCGTTTCAGACTGAAATTCAAGAAATCATATACCATTCTTTCCTGTGCCGATGAAAGTCCCGACTCGGATTATGGGGATACGGACTGGGACAACCCGGGTTCCTACTACAGCGAATATTATTATCCATCCGGTTTCGACTGGGAACAGCGCGAAAATCCTTGTCATATCTCCTACTACACCGGTGATCGGTTTGCAGCCCGCAATATCATCAATACTTCACTGGGAATTATGGCTAAACAAGGAGCCGACAATCAGTATGTCGTATGCGTTTCCGATCTCAGTACCGCTGAAGCGATTCCGAACTGCAACATCAGTCTTTACAATTATCAGAATCAAAAGATCGATTCGGCAAGGACCGATAAAGAAGGATTCGCGTATTTAAAACCGGCATCTCCGGGCTTTATCGTACTGGCACAGAAGGGTAAAGACAAAGCCTGGTTGCGTTTAGCAGAAAACAGTGCTCTATCCCTCAGTAACTTCGACGTCAGCGGACAACATGTACAAATGGGGGTAAAAGGATTCATTTATGGTGAAAGGGGGGTATGGCGTCCGGGAGATGAAATCTATTTATCCCTGATCCTGGAGGACAAGCTCGGTGTCTTACCGGAAGGTCACCCGATCGTTGCACAACTGGTCGATCCCAACGGGCATATTACCCAAACTTTAAAAGGAGCGATTACTCCCAATAATATCCATTGTTTTACCTTCAAAACCGAACCCGAAGACCAAACCGGTTATTGGCATGTCCTCTTCCGTATCGGTGGCCTGACTTTCAAACAGACATTACGCATCGAAACAGTGAAACCGAACCGTCTGGCTATACAAATGTTATTTCCTAACGATAAAATTATCGGTACCGGTGTTTCCCTGAAACCTGTAGAAGTGAAGACCAAATGGCTGAACGGAGCACCGACTTCCAATCAAAAAGCGATCACAGAGGTACGTTTATACCATGCCGATGCAGGTTTCTCCGAATTTCCGGATTATCGTTTTTCCGATAAATCCAGGTATTTCGAACCTTCGACAGAAACCCTATTCGACGGACAGACCGACCAGCAGGGAAATTTTTCATTCAGCCTGAACAAGATCAAAACCGAAGATGCTCCCGGAATATTAAATGCAGTCTTCACCACCCGGGTATTTGAAAACGGCGGGGATTTCAGTATCAGCTCACAAAGTATCCGCTATTCCCCTTACGATGAATATGTAGGAATACGTCTACCTGAAAACGACGATAATTGGTACTCCACCGAGCAACCTGTTCGATTACAAGGCGTTACGGTTACCCCGACAGGAAAACAATCAGGAAATGCTACCATTCAGATTGAAGTATATAAACTCGACTGGCATTGGTGGTGGGATTCGGAAGATGAAAACCTGGGATCTTATGTCAACCGGGAATATAGTAGCAGTGTATTGAGCCAGAAAGTCAAAGCCACCGACGGTCGTTTTCAGTTGGATCTTCACATCCCGACATATGGACGTTATTTTATCCGGGCCACCGATCCTTCGGGGCATACCTCCGGTTTAATCACCTATTTCGGTAGCTGGTCGGATAACGCCGATCAAACTGCAGCGACCACCTTACACCTGAGCAGCGACAAAAAATCTTACCGCGTCGGCGAAAAGATAAAAGTTACAATTCCTTCAGCAACAGGTAGTGTAGCCATCGTCAGCCTTGAAAACGGGAAAACCGTCAGCAACATGAAACGGATCAATACCTCTGCCGGTAACACCACCTTCGAGTTGGAGGCCACCAGCGAGATGTGTCCCAATACATACATTGCAGTCACTCTGCTTCAACCTCACAACAACCGGGACAACGACCGTCCGATCCGAATGTATGGAGTTGTCAATATCCATGTAGAAGACCCGGCTCTCCATTTGAATCCGAAGATCAAAATGGCTCAGGAACTCCGACCGGGAAAAGAGTTCAACGTGGAAGTTTCTGAAAAAGACGGCAAGGCGATGAATTACACCATTGCGATAGTCGACGAAGGACTGCTTTCGCTGACCACTTTCCGTACTCCGGATCCCTTTGCTGCTTTCTATGCACGGGAAGCCCTGGGCGTAAAAACCTGGGATTTCTACGACTATATCTACGGTGCTTATGGAGCCCGTCTGGATAAAGCTTTTGCTGTGGGTGGCGACGAAGCCTTGAAGGATTTACAGGACGAAAAGACCAACCGGTTCAAACCGGTCGTCTTATTCGACGGTCCTTTCAGTTTGAAAGCCGGAGCTACTCAAAAACACACCTTCAAAATGCCGGAATATATCGGCGAAGTACGGACGATGGTCATTGCAGCTACCAATGGACAATATGGAGCAGCCAGTGTCAACAGTACGGTAAATAAACCCCTCATGGTATCGGTTGCCCTTCCCCGTCTGTTCACACCGGGAGATGTCATCGATATTCCGGTTACCGTTTTTGTCCTGAAAGATCATATCCGGGAAGTCACCGTAAAGATGACTACCGACGACAAAATCACCCTGACAGGAGAAAAAGAACAACACATCCAATTCGATAAAAAAGGAGAACAAGTTGTCTATTTTAAGGCTCGGATCAATAGCCAAACCGGGATGTCGACACTTCGGACAGAAGCGACATCGGGCAATGAAACAGCTATTGTCACCGAGGATGTTCAGGTACGTATTCCTAATCCGAGAATGACGGAGATCGAAGAAAAAGAAGCTAAAGCAGGAGAGACCGTTTCTCTCGCTACCCGCATTACAGGAACCGAACCGGTTTCTGTCCTGGAGGTATCCTCTATCCCACCGTTAAACCTGGAACAACGCCTCAGTTACTTGCTCGACTACCCTCATGGCTGTGCAGAGCAAATCACTTCACAGGCATTTCCGCAATTAGCTTTATCCTGGCTTCTGGCATTAAGCCCGGAACAACAGATCACGGCAGAAAATAACGTCAGAGAAGTCATCAACCGTCTGAGAAGTTATCAGACCCCGGAAGGAGGCTTTGCTTACTGGCCTGGAGAGCCGTATATTTCGGAATGGGTTACCTCTTATGCTGTAAATTTCCTGGCAAATGCCCAAAAACAAGGCTATGCAGTCCCGATTCAGATGTTACAGCATGCCACGAACTATATGCGTCAGGTGGCTAACAGCTGGAACCGCACAGAACCGTGGTCACAGCAAGACCAAGCCTATCGTTTGTATGTATTGGCTTTAGCCGGTAAACCCGATCTGGCAGCCATGAACCGACTGAAAGAGACCCGCTTGCAACGTCCGGTTTCACAATGGCTGCTGGCCTCCGCTTATGCTTTAAGTAATCAACAGGAAATCGCTACGAAAATGATACGCGATCTGTCCTTCGAAGTCACCCCTTACCGGGAAACGGGAGGAACGTTCGGTTCTACTACCCGGGACAATGCCCTGATTCTGCAATCGATGGTCATCCTGAACATGCAACAAGATGCTTACCGCATGTTAGAGAAGATTTCTAAAGCCATGGGATCCGGCAATTGGTACAGTACCCAGGAAACCTCTTTCGCTCTTTATGCAGCCGCCCAGTTCGTACAAAAATACCTGGGCAGCCAAAAAGGAATCGATATCACAGTAAAAACAAATTCAGGTAACGAAAACGTCAAAACCGACAAGACAATCTGGCAAAAACAACTCGTTTTGCAGGGTGACAAAGCTTCGGTTACGGTGACGAACAACGGTCAAGGTTCACTTTTTGTCCGTCAGATCAATAGTTCCGCCCCTCTGGAAGTAGTCAAGGAAAAAGTTATGTCCGGAATGTCGATGCATGTGCGTTATTATAATGACAAAGGTACTCCGCTCAACATCGAACAGCTGCAACAGGGGGAAGACATTACAACCGAAATTACAATCAAAAACACGGGCCTGACCGGTACTTATCAGGAACTGGCTTTAAACTATCCGGTACCTTCCGGCTTCGAGATCATCAATGACCGTCTTACCGGAAACACCAGTGCCTGGAAAGAGGCAGAATATGTCGATATCCGGGACGACCGTTTTTATGTCTATTTCAGCTTGGAACAAAATCAGTCTAAGACTTTCCGTTTCCGTTGCAATGCAGCGTTCCGCGGAGAATATATGTTACCGGCAATTTATTGTTCAGCTATGTACGACAATAGTATACAGGCTATTTTACCGGGAGGAAAAGTGAAGATTGAATGAGTTGTAGAGTTGCTGAGTTAAAAGAGTTACTGAGTTAAAAGAGTTGCTGAGTTGCTGAGTTGCTGAGTTAAAAGAGTTGCTGAGTTA